>Ga0307994_1000009_pt1 | contig 220532 bp, 223 predicted proteins | sample EllFjometagen261_FD_203171 | JGI IMG/M metagenome (GOLD analysis project Ga0307994, IMG submission 203171) | Marine microbial communities from Ellis Fjord, Antarctic Ocean - #261 | ecosystem: Environmental > Aquatic > Marine > Unclassified | place: Southern Ocean | collected 2014-11-02
CGGAAGGATGCTCGACTCCTGCGGGAATAGCTGGACAGGTGAGACCCCGGAGGCGCAGCCGAGGAGGCTCACCGCCAGCCCCGCGGAAAGCGAGCATCCTGGAGCGGAAATCAACTATTACTTTCTCTTCTACAATAAGCAACAAATTTTACGAAAAGAGCATTTTATAAACATCTTTTACCATCATATTTATCAGTGAGATAACAAAAGATGATAGTAATGACGTTTAGGAAAAGGTGAAAAGAATGGAACTGAATGATCAATATATGCCCTATCAAGCGGGCGATGTCGTATATGTGATTTATCGCAATCCACATACACAAAGTGTCGCCAACGTGCAGGAAGCAGCCGTAGTACATGATCCGGAAAATCCGAACGAACTGGCATTATTTTTGTATGAAACCTATTATCCATTAACACATGAAATGGCAGTTTATTCTTCAGAAGCTGAAGCGGAGCAAGCCTATACTCAATCATTTGGAGACCTGTAGGAGGGATGAATCATGGTTAAACCGTTCGTGCCACAATTGGTCTACTTTGAACCGAATGCCTTGGAATATCCCCTGGGTAAAGAGCTCAAAGAAAAATTTGAAAAAATGGATGTGGAAATCAGGTACACAACATCGCATAACCAGGTTCGTAATTTGCCAGGTGACAACCATTTTCAGAAATACAGGATTGCAAAATCAACATTAGTAGTCGGAGTGAGAAAAACGTTAAAGTTCGATACATCCAAACCGTCTGCTGAATATGCCATCCCATTTGCAACAGGGTGCATGGGGCACTGTCACTATTGCTATCTGCAAACAACGATGGGGAGTAAACCATATATACGAACGTATGTGAATGTGGATGAAATATTTGAGTCGGCGGACAAGTATATTGCAGAAAGAGCTCCTGAATTCACACGCTTTGAAGCTGCTTGTACGTCAGATATCGTAGGGATCGATCATCTCACTCATACCCTGAAACGAGCCATCGAGCATTTTGGCGAATCCGAGCATGGCATGCTTCGTTTTGTGACGAAATTCCATCACGTCGACCATCTGCTTGATGCGAAGCATAATGGAAAAACCAGATTCCGGTTCAGTATCAATGCCGATTATGTGATTAAGAATTTTGAGCCTGGTACATCTCCTCTGGATAAGCGCCTAGAGGCAGCGGGGAAGGTAGCGAGAGCAGGATATCCATTAGGGTTCATTGTGGCACCTATCTATATCCATGAAGGATGGCAGGAAGGATATAGGCAAATGTTTGAACATTTGGAAGCTCATCTGCCGGAAGAAGCGAAAAAGGATTTAACCTTTGAATTCATTCAACATCGTTTCACAAAACCGGCTAAAAGAGTCATTGAGAAAAATTATCCGATGACAAAGCTTGAACTTAATGAGGAAGAACGGCGATATAAATGGGGTAAATACGGGATTGGCAAGTATATCTATCAGAAGGATGAAGAGCAGGAAATGAAAGATCATCTGTATGCCTACATGGAAAAACATTTTCCAAAAGCGAAGCTCGAGTATTTCACATAAAAAAAAGGGACTGATTACAATACAATGTCAGTTGTAATCAGTCCTCTTAATGTAGTTGTGGTAGAAGGTTTTCCAAATCTTTCACCCGCATGGCAATTTCATCACAAATTTCTTGATAGTGTACCCATTCTTCAATGAGTGTCGCAGAACGCTTCCTTGGATTAGGCAAATTCCAATAGATGACTTTATCTTCTAATTCAGAAGGAATCTCTATCTTATCATCAAATTCTGTATCCTGAATCGCAACAATAACAGAAGCGTTACCAAGTTCATTCATCTCAATGCGTGTAAGTGGGAATGTACTAATGTCAATACATAACTCTTTCATTGCTAAAACGCTGAATTCAGCACGATTCTCAGTAACCCATCCGGCACTTTTGAAAGACCAATCTGACACATTGAGCTTCTCGGCCCACCCTTCAGCTATCAAGCTGCGCTGTTGACTACTTGAAAGAAAATAGACTGTTTTATTCATTTTAGGTATGTTCCTTTCTATTTTCATGCTGTTATTACTATTTACCCAATCACGTAGCATTTAATCATTAAATGTAAAAAAGAAAAGATTGGAAGTTGATCTGTAGTCATATAGAATCATTCAACTCCCACATATTGTGTGGGGTGTGAGGAGAAACATAGTAAAAATGTTTTAATTCACCCTTAATCTTCTTCAATTATTAAAAAAATCAGTATAATAGGATATGGAGAATGAAGAAGCAGCGAAAAAAATGGATGGGAAGGCGTTCAGGAAGAGATAATAGAAAAATTTAAAAAATAATAGTTTTGCTAAAAGTAATTAAGGGTAAACATCTTTTAATTATTTTGTATTTAGATAGGGGAGGTACATCTATGAAATTTAATTTAACAACTAAGATTATTATTGCCTTAATACTAGGGGCGATTGTGGGATTACTGCTTAATATTTTTGCTAAAGATATATTTGATATATTAGATCCTTATTTGTTTACTCCGTTAGGGAAGATATTCCTTAACCTCATCAGCATGCTTGTTGTACCCATTGTGTTTCTATCCATCGTTCTTGGATCTGCAGGTCTGGGTGACCCTAAGAAACTGGGGAGAATAGGGTTGAAGACCATTGTATTCTTCTTATTGACTACCTGTATTGCCATCGTGATCGGTTTATCCCTTGCTTATGTCATTGATCCCGGTATGGTAGAGGGAATCGACAAAACACAATCAGAAGGCTTTGAAACGGAAGATGCTCCTCCAGTGGGAGAGACCCTCATGAACATTATTCCAAAAAATCCACTTACAGCGATGACTGAAGGAAATATGCTGCAAATCATTGCATTCGCCATCTTTATTGGATTTGGATTAACAACTTTAGGGGATAAAACAAAAGGAATATTAAAGCTTGTTGAACAAGGTAATGATCTTATGATGTACCTTGTGACACTCGTAATGAAATTCGCTCCATACGGAACGTTCGGATTGATCGCCTCTGCAATCGGAAGTCAAGGTATGAGTGCCTTGAAGGCTATGTGGCTTTATTTTGTTGTCGTCCTTGCAGCATTGATCATTCACGCCATCGTTACCTACGGTGGAACGATCCTCCTGTTGGCAAAAAAGAATCCGCTTTGGTTCTTTAAGAATTTCAGTCCTGCGATGAGCGTCGGATTCAGTACGTCAAGCAGTAACGCGACGCTTCCCATCTCAATGGATGTTGCCCAACAACGTTTAGGCGTATCGAAATCAGTTAGCTCTTTCGTTCAACCATTAGGAGCTACCATCAACATGGATGGTACTGCGATTATGCAGGGGGTTGCAACCGTCTTTATCGCTCAGGTATATGGTGTTGATTTATCATTGGAACAATTGATTACGGTTGTACTAACGGCTGTTTTAGCCAGTATCGGTACAGCGGGGGTTCCTGGAGTCGGATTGATCCTTCTTGCAATGGTTTTAAGCAGTGTAAACCTGCCGGTAGAAGGAATTGGATTAATTCTGGGGATTGACCGCCTGCTTGATATGGCAAGGACTTCCATCAATATTTCAGGAGATGCAGCGTGTGCGTTGTTTGTATCAGAATCTGAAAAGAAACGTACGATCAAGGAACAAAGAGGAGAGGCATAGTCTCTTTTCGTTTACATTAAATCGAGTCTATGGCCTTTAAAGGCCATAGACTCGATTTTTTATATCTATTTTATTTCATCATAGCGCTCTAAAGCCCTTTTCCTGGCTGCTTTATGTTCGACGATCGGATAGGGATAATGTTCTCCCAGGATCACCCCCGCTTCTTCCAGAATATTCACGGAAGCTTCTGAAGGTTTGTGGATATGTTTATTGGGAACGTCTTTTAATTCAGGTACCCACATCCGGATATAAGTGCCTTCTTTATCGAATTTTTCACTTTGGAGGGTTGGATTGAAAATACGGAAGTAGGGGGCTGAATCAAAGCCGGAGCCTGCAACCCACTGCCAGCCCATTGAATTATTGGCGAGGTCTGCATCAATCAGTGTATCCCAAAACCACTTTGCGCCTTCTTGCCAAGGGATCAGCAAATGCTTGGTCAGGAACGATGCGACGATCATTCTGACACGGTTGTGCATGAACCCCGTTACCCATAATTCTCTCATTCCTGCATCGACGATGGGATAGCCTGTCTTTCCTCTTTTCCATCTATCCAATTGTTCCCTCTCCTTCTGCCATTGGAACTCCTTGAATTTCTCATTTACAGGTCGTGTGGTGGACTCAGGAAAATGAAGCAGGACGGAGTAGGAGAAGTCCCTCCAAATTAATTGTTTAATGAAGGGCTCAACCTGCACTTCTTCCATTTCAAGGAGCGAATGATACAAACTTCTCACCGATATGACCCCAAGAGTTAAGTAAGGGGATAAGGTGGAGTGATGGCCTTCTGCAGGAAAGTCTCTTCCTTCCGAATAGTCCTTGATGCTTTTTTTAACAAAGGTATTATACCTTTTTATAGCAGCTTCTTCGCCGGGGTCCCAAATGCTTTCCATGATGTGAAACCAGGGAATAGAGGGCATGAGACTTAAATCGTCCAGGGATAGACCCTCCACATTGAGGTCCGGGACCTCCATTTTCTTCACAGATGGGAGAGGTTTCGGGATTTTCTCCTTCCTTAATGATTTATAAAATGCTGAGTACACCTTATAAGGGGTGTCGTCATCCTTTTTAATTTTCCAAGGAGGAAGAAGAAGTGTCCCTTCGAATGTTTGAACATCTATCCCCTTTGAGGACAAAGAACGGGCTAAAGCGAGATCCTCCTCATAGGCTCTTGGATCATAGACTCTATTCCAGTAGACTCCCTGTGCATTTGTTTTCTGAACCCATTGTGGGAGAAGATCTGCTACTTTTCCTTTATCTACCCAAAGTCGTCCGTTAATCGATTGAAGGGATGTTTGAAAGGCTTCTAAATTCTGATGCAGCCACCACTTCTTAGCTTCTCCAGAGGGGGAGTGAGAGGTCTCCTCATCCAGGATATATAGAGGAATCACCATTCCTTCTTGAGAAGCTCTATAGAGAGCAGGGTGATCGTGAATCCGAAGGTCTTCCCTAATAAGGACAATGATGCGTTTTGTCATGTTTATCCCTCCGTTTAAGTCAAATGGGTCAATTCTTCACCTAAAGTATAGTAAAATAAACAGGGTGATACAAAAATCGATGGGTTTGATCGAAACGTTTACTTGAAAATGGAGATCAAATTAGTGTAATATTACACTATAAAAGAAGTAAGGTGTGAATCGATGACAAAAGAAGAAATCGTTCTAATCATTTCAGATAAATTAAGGCTAATACGAACAGAGGCAGGTTATACACAGGATAAGATGGCGAACATTATCGGATTATCCAAAAAAACCCTGGTTCAAATTGAAAAAGGCAGAGTCATGGCCGGCTGGACCGCGGTCATTGCCATTTGTGCATTGTTTAAAGATAGTGAAACCTTAACCACCAGTCTTGGGGGGGAGCCCCTTGAAATCATAGAGACCATTGCTCGGGAAGGCATTGATTATCGGAAGGAGAAAACGTTGGGCGGGAAGGTCTGGTGGAAAGATATAAAGAAGAATGATGAATACATTCTTCAGCAAAACCTTTTCAGTCAGCACTTCCGAATTTTGGATTTCGAGGACTACCGGATATACAGCAGCTTTGACGAAAAGAATGCCCATAACCGTTTTGATGAGTTAACGGGTAAGTAATACATAACGGAGGGACGGACCTTTAAAAGGTCCGTCCCTCCGTTCGTTCCATTTATTTTACGACCAGGACGCTGGTTTCGCAGTTTTGAGTGACTTTTTCACTGACGCTTCCCAGCACCCATTTTTTCATGCCGGATTTACGGCTGCTCCCGACTACTACCAGATCTGCCTGAATTTCTTTGGCATATTCACATATGCGTTTTGCTTCTGAACCCGATAGGTGAATATAATTTGCTTCAATACCGTAAGGAGAAAGTTTTTCCTTCGCATTTTTTAAAAAGTGATGTGTAGAGGAGGGTGTCTTAATTTCATGACGTTCTTCCTCCGAAGTATGAACCTTGTTGTCGGGTGAAACCGACAGATTCCCCATGTAATTGTTATCAAACCCTGGTGACGTATCCGCTAATGCATGGGTAGGGGTATAGTTGTCATGACTTTCATTTGCTACCTTTTCATCTGATATATGGAGTACGGTTAATTGTGTATCTATAGAACCTTTAATTAATTTTTGTACTTCATCCAATGCTTTCTTGCTTCCATCGGTTTCGTCATAAGCTAACAAAATATGTTTATACATCAAAATCACCTCATCAATAGGATATCTATTATTTACCCAATATTAAGTTTTTTAATCTTTTTCAGGAAAACGGTGAATGGAATACAGACCATTTTAAAAGTGATTCAACAATTGCTCCATAACAAAAAGAAAGAGCAGAACGGGGGAAGATCCGTTCTGCTCTTTCTTTTTGATTAAAATCATATAATAGCAAGAATAATGTTTAGTTTAAATGGTTCTGATTACAGCATGCTGATAATCCAACCAATGACAACAATTGCTCCAACGACCATTAAGATTGTACGTATCATTAAATATCACCTCGACTTATAGTATCAATGAAATATGTTTTGTATTTCTAACCGGTTAATGTAAAGTTACCCTGTTAAAGGATAGTTAAAACCTACTCCACATTATTATTTAACCAGGCTACTCCTTCAGGCGTAATTTCTGTTCCAATTCTCCCCCTCTGGATCAATACATACCCGAGATCCTGGAGTTCGTTTAATCTTGTCCGAATTTGTTGAACGGATAGAGGAGTGGAGCTTCGTTGCAGGGAAGAATAAATCTTTTGTCTGCTGGCTCGCTTTCCTTCTTCGAAAAATTCAACTAACGCGGTAAGGATTTTTACATACTCTCCGGTTTTGGACATTGAGATAGCAGGAAGGGAAAAGGTACCTTTAGTATGTTCCTTTTCCAAGAAATTATTATCATTTTTCGGCAATTGATGAACCGTTAACCGATTTTGTTCTGCAACGGTGATCATGTAAAGAAGTGTATTCTTAAGTTCACGGATATTCCCGCTCCAAGGCGCTTTCTTCAATGCATTTAATACAGCCTCGTCGATAGCAGTGATTTTGCTATGTTCCATACGAAGGAAATTCTCGATGAGAAGGGGGATATCTTCGCTTCGATTCCGGAGGCTAGGCAGCTGCAATGATAGAACTTTCAAACGGTGATAGAGATCTTCACGAAATGTTCCTTCCATTATTAAGGTTTGGAGGTCCCTGTTCGTAGCGGCAATGATCCTCACATCAACAGGAATGTTCTTGTTTCCACCAATCCGTCTGATCTCCATCTCCTGTAGAACCCTCAAAAGCCTCGCTTGAAGCTTTAGGCTAATATCACCGATCTCATCAAGAAACAGGGTACCCCCGTCTGCTTGTTCGAATAATCCTTTTTTTCCTCCTTTTTTTGCGCCGGTGAAGGCTCCGTCCTCATAGCCGAATAATTCACTTTCTAATAAATCTTCAGGCAATGCGCTGCAGTTTACAGCAAGATACGGACTGTTCTTTCGGGACGAATCATTATGCATGGCACTTGAGAACAGTTCTTTTCCAGTACCGGTTTCCCCATAAATTAAAATCGGAAGCTCACTTTTTGCGAGTTTTCTGGCGATCATCTTGGTTTCATTAATAAGGGCACTTTGCCCCAGTATGCTGTCAAATGTGTATTTGGCAATATATCCTATCCGCTGCAGCTCCCGCTTTCGAACCTTTTCCATCTCGATGGTTTCTTCCATATCTTTAAACGTTGCGACAATGACTCCCTCTGCCTTCAAACGGAAACGATAGACCATCACATTCTGCTGACGGAGAGTGAAATATTGTTGATCTTCATCCTGTTGCGACGTCAAAAAGTGATTGAGCTCGATATTCTTAAACACCCTGTTTAGTTTTTTTCCTTTCGCATGGGTAGCTGTAATTCCAACCATTCGTTCAAGCACTTCATTGAATACGGTAATTTCTCCGTCTTCCTGAAAGGCAAGGATCCCATCATTTACACCATCCACTACTTTATTTAAGAATTTATTTAACGTTTTCGCCCTTCGATTGATGGCACCCAGCTTTTGACTGAGCTCGATGATCTTTCTTGTATAGCGATCGGTGATATCGAAGGTCAACTGCTCTGACAATTGAAAGTGGTAGATGATTTTCATAATGGTATTCAAATCGATCAGGCGAACACCGATATCGATCTTGCAGGGAATGGAAGGGGGGATGCTTGCCGTTTCTCCAGGTGAAATGGCAATGTCAATTTGTCTAGGGTAGTCTCCAGTTGGCGAGTATGGAATGTAATCGACATGATCTATTCCTAACCGTTTCAAGGTAGAGACTGCTTCTTTGGCTGTTTCAATGAAATCATTCACATATAGTATCTTTTTTCCCGGAGGTAATTCGAAAATACGATCTATGTATTCGTAATTGACGGTTCGACGTGCTTTAATGATGGTGCATGAGCCGAAATCGATATATTCCTTCACTTCTGGTGCGATCAGCGCAGAAGAATAAACAATCAATTCATTGGTGAAAAATGTAGGAATCCCTTCATCACAAGAATAACTCGTAATATTGATCAGTTCTCCGAAAACGGATTGTAATTGCTCCTTAAGAGCTCTTTCTGTTTCCTTAGTTCCAGCTAATAGAATTAATTCGTGTTTCATACGTTTCCCCCTTATGGTTTATTTGGTTTATAAATGGTTTAATGGTTAAGTGTATTTTAACCGATAATAACCATTAACACACCCAAAGTTTGTATTTTCAGATAATTATCGTTTGGCACGGAACTTGCATGTACATTTGTGAAGTAAATCATACTGTCAAACGGGGGGAAAGAAATGGAGAAAGAACAAAAGGCCTGGAAGGTGCCGCATACATTTATAATTGTTTTTTTAGTTGTACTGGCTGCCGCAATTTTAACGTATGTCGTACCAAAGGGGCAATTCACGACAGAAGAAATCACGTTCATGCAGGATGGAGAAGAACAAACGAAAACGGTATTAAATCCTGATTCGTTCAGTTATTTAAAGGATGATGACGGAAATCTAATTCGAGAAGGAACCAGTCTTTTCGAGGCGGGTGGCGGAATCGGATTCCTTAATTATGTATTTGAAGGTCTTGTATCAGGGGATAAATGGGGATCCGCTGTAGGTGTAGTCGCCTTTATCTTAATAATTGGTGGAGCGTTTGGTATCATCATGAAGACAAGGGCCATTGAAGAAGGGATCCTGAAGGTCATTGAGAGGACTAAAGGAAAGGAATCTCTCATCATCCCGATTATGTTCTTCTTGTTCTCATTAGGGGGAGCCGTGTTCGGAATGGGGGAAGAGGCCATTGCCTTTGCCATGATTCTCGTTCCAATCATGATTGCGATTGGATATGATGCCATCACTGGAATCATGATCACCTACGTGGCGACTCAAATCGGTTTTGCCACTTCATGGATGAACCCATTCGGGGTGGCCATCGCCCAAGGTGTTTCAGGTGTTCCGGTTCTTTCCGGAGCGGGTTTCCGTATTGTTATGTGGATTGTCTTTACACTTGTGGGGATCATTTACACATGGAGATATGCTCAAGCGATTCGGAAGGAACCTAAACGAAGTCTTTCTTACGCTTCTGATGAATACTTCCGTAAAGAAGGCAGAGTACAAGACCTAAATACCCAATTCACTTTGGGTCATTCACTTGTCATATTAACGGTTGCAGCAGGTATTGCCTGGATCATTTGGGGAGTAGTGGAACACGCTTACTATATTCCGGAAATTGCAAGCCAATTCTTTACGATTGGATTAGTTGCAGGAATCATTGGCGTTCTATTTAAATTGAATGGAATGTCATGGGATGATATAGCAGAGGGATTCATCGATGGAGCGAAGGATTTATTGCCGGCTGCATTAGTTGTAGGTATGGCAAAAGGAATCGTCATTATCCTTGGTGGAGATTCACCTGACGCACCTTCTGTATTAAATACGATGTTATATGGAGCAGGACAAGTGGTCGGAGATTTCCCTAAAGCCATTTCTGCCTGGTGTATGTATGTATTCCAGTCTTTATTCAACTTCTTTGTTGTATCTGGTTCCGGTCAAGCCGCTCTAACAATGCCTTTAATGGCTCCACTTGCAGATATTGCGGGAGTCTCGCGTCAAGTAGCGGTCCTTGCCTTCCAATTAGGAGATGGATTGACCAATATTCTTGTTCCGACCTCTGCTGCCTTACTCGGTACACTTGGAGCTGCCCGTGTCGATTGGGGTATATGGGCTAAATTCATTATTAAATTCATGCTCATTCTATTCGTTCTGTCATCGATCTTTGTGATAACGGCAACACTTATCGGTTTCTGATTTGATTGATTGTGCCGAACCTTGTTGTAAAGGTTCGGCGCGATTATATAAATAAGAAGTGAAGGGAGCAAACATCATGCTGACATTAATTCAAAACGGAGAAATTTATGCTCCAGAATATTTAGGGAAAAAGGATATATTAATAGTAGATAATAAAATAGGTTTTATTGAAGATAAGATTGAACCTCCTCATCAATTTGTGGATATAAAGATTGTGGATGCAACAGGTAAATATGTTGTTCCCGGTTTTATAGACTCGCATGTACATATAATGGGTGGAGGCGGCGAGGGCAGCTTTCGTACGAGAACACCGGAAATTCAACTGACTCAGGCCACACTTGCCGGTATCACGACTCTTGTTGGTGTGATTGGAACAGATGGAACGACGAGAACGATGGCGAGTCTTGTGGCGAAAGCAAAGGGCCTTGAAGAAGAGGGGATTACCTGCTACGCGCAGACCGGTTCTTATCAAGTGCCCTTGAAAACTCTTACCGGTAAAATCGAGGACGATATTATATTAGTAGACCGCATCATCGGAGTAGGTGAAGTAGCGATTTCTGACCATCGCTCATCTCAACCCACAGTAAACGAATTAACGAAAATTGCTTCTGCTGCCCGAATCGGGGGCATGCTGTCCGGTAAATCCGGAATAGTCAATGTTCATGTAGGAGATAGTCATGAACATTTAAAGCTTCTAGAGGAAATAGTCGACACAACGGATATTCCGATTAAACAATTCTATCCAACCCATATCAATCGAAATTCCCATCTGTTTGAAGCTGGGATTCAGTACGCTCAAAGAGGTGGTTATGTAGACTTTACGACCAGTACCATTCCCCAGTTTCTTGAAGATGGCGAAGTGAAATGCAGTAAAGCGCTAAAACGCATGCTCGATGCAGGTGTACCGGTGGAGCAAATCACATACACCTCCGATGGACAAGCAAGCTTACCTAATTTTGATGGGGACGGAGAACTGATCGGATTACAGATTGGTCAGGTGTCGAGTCTATACAGTGAAGTAAAGGACGCTGTTCTGGAAGAAGGCATTCCGTTAGAAACAGCCATTAAAGTCATAACATCAAACCCTGCCAAAATCCTGAAGTTTAAGCAAAAAGGTCACGTTGAGGTAGAAAAGGACGCTGATCTGGTGCTGCTGGATAAGGATACGCTTGAAGTGAACACGGTGTTTGCCAAAGGGAAGTTGATGGTAGAGAACGGGGAAGCGGTTGTGAAGGGCACGTTTGAATGATTTTAGGTATAAGAATAGCTTGGAGCCTTGGGGCTTTGGGCTATTTTTTTTGTTAAAGACAGGATTTATGATCAGCTGAGGGGATAACGGCGAAATTCTGGATATAACGGCGAAATTTTCTTTTTAACGGCGAAATTCTTGATATAACGGCGAAATCACCTTTTTTACTGCGGAATTCTAAATATATCGGCGAAACGGCTTCTCCTGAATTTTTTGCAATCCGGGAGGGATTACTCCCATTCCCTATCCGACCACAGACGGAGAAAAAAACCACCAATAGACCCTCATGTTCTTCGGGTATTCACTATACTATAAAGATAGTTAATCATTGATGGGAGACGGGTATTCATGAAAAAAATGATTGAAATCTTTAAGAATCCAATTTTTCTAAAGTTGTTCTTTGCTAATTTCACTTCGCATATGGGAAGTGTGATCGGTTTGACTGCCTTTATGTTTTATCTACTGGACCGGTTTTCCGAGCAACCTGTGTATGCTTCCCTGACTGAAATGATGTACTCATTACCCACTCTTCTCGTCTTCTTTCTTGTTGGAGTATTCGCTGACAGAATGGACCGGCAGAAAATTGCCTACCACTGTGATACGATCAGTGCGTTCCTTACACTTTTATTATTCGGGGCCATCTACATCGGCTGGCTGCCCCTCATATTTGCCATCCTGTTTCTAAGAAGCGGCGTCCAGAAGTTCTTCTTTCCAGCTGAACAGGGGATACTGCAAGGAGTGCTTTCAAAAGATGATTATTCAACGGCCGCCGGCTTGAATCAAATGGTGATGAGCTTGTTTATGTTACTTGGAAATGCTGTTGCCATCTTTGTATATTGGACGGCCGGGATCTATGGTGCAATCGCAGTCGATTTTATTACATTTGTTATTTCTGCCATCTTGATCAGGAAATGTATCATTCCAGAAGAGGTTCGTCTTCCAAACGGCAAGCATACGTGGAAAGACTTGAATATTCAGTCTGTGACGAAAGATTTTACAGCCGGGATGAACTATATCCTGAATCACAAGCTGCTATTATCCTTGATTGGAGGGTTTGTCGTCTTTGGAATTGTGAACGGCGGGTTCTCGGTCATTCCTATTTTTATATTGAAATATAAATTAGCCCCAGAGTCTTATGAAGAATATTCGATTTTATTAGGTGTCGCATTCGGTGCTGGTATTTTGATCGGCAGTATATTCTCTTCCATGCTATCTCAGAAGTTTAAATTTCATGTGTTGATTGTTGCAGGGCTGGTGATATCCGGGACGTTTATCATCGCAGCATCCTTTGCCCCTTCGACTTGGATCTTCCTTACGATCATCTTTTTCGCCGCACTGGGCTTACCCCTTGTGAACATTGCAATCGGTGGATGGATGCCGAGCATCATTGACCCGAAAATGATGGGCAGGGTGCAAGGATGGATCAATCCCCTTATGATGCTGTCACAATCCATTACCCTGGGAGTGATTGCTTTGACATTCCCTACCGTCGTAACCGTTGAAATGCTCTACTGGCTCGTTGGAGGATGTTTAATCATTGTAGGTATCTTCTACACCATCATTCTTCCTAAATATGTAAAAGAGGAAAACAATGCTCAGCCTGCTGCTCTGAATGGCTAAATGAGATGCCCTCTATGAATAGGAAATGACTATTCATAGAGGGCTTTATTGTGGAACTTTTCGAAAAGTTTGTTGCTATCTTAGAGAAGAAAGTAGTAGTTGATTTCCGCTACAGGATGTTCGCTTTCCGCGGGGCTGGCGGTGAGCCTCCTCGGCTGCGCCTCCGGGGTCTCACCTGTCCAGCTATTCCCGCAGGAGTCGAACACCTTCCGCTCCAATCAACTTTCTGAGCATGTATCCTTAAAAGAAATAAAAAAACAACAATTTTTAGCAAACAACCTCATTTAAGGTGAGTAGAGCTTAATTTTATTTTAAGGAAGACGAATTCTGTATTATAGTTATTTTGTTCTATAACACCCTTTAGCTCTGTCAGTAAGAATCTCTTAAAGATGGTGAGGGGAACTGCGCAGACTCCTGCGGAAGTACGGGCGTGCCGAGACCCCGTTCGGCTAAGCTGAGGAGGCTTGGCCGAACGTCCGCGGAAAGCGGAGCAGTTCCCCTCACCATCCAGCACACACTGATTGACAGAGCCCTGGCAGATCCATTGTTATTAACCAACAATCTCTAAGAAAAAAGTCTATTAAAAAAGAATGAAAATATTTTAAAAAAAGTATAATGATTTTATGAACGATTTTTCCTGTTGTGCGTCTTATAAATGAACTCGCAGGCTGGGGTGGAAAGAAAGGACAGTAAAGGATGGAAGAGAGAGATCTGATCAAACGGGCGAAAAAAGGGAATCACGAAGCCTTTGCCATTCTTTTTCAAGAACATTATCCTTTTCTAGTAAAGTACTTAATGAAAGTGACAATGAATCGGGATCAGGCAGAGGAGCTTGCACAGGATACAATGGCAAAATGTGTAGAGAAGATTCATCAATACAACGGGAAATCAAAATTCTCATCATGGCTGATTTCTATCGCAACCAATCGTTATATTGATCTTCAGCGTAAAAAGAAAAGAGAACAGAACTGGCAGAATGAAGAAGTGAACGTTAGAAAATTAAAATGGGAGATGGAGTCAAGGAATGAAGAATGGAATGATGTGCTGGCAGCCATGTCCACTCTATCAGAAGATATCAGGCTCCCTATCATTCTGAAACATTACTACGGTTATTCCTATGAAGAGATTGGTCAATTGACAGAAACACCACCTGGGACAGTGAAATCACGTGTTCATCATGGAATCATCCGGCTGAGAAAGGAGTTGAAAATAGATGAACAACCATCAGGAACATAGCGATGAATTAAAGAAATTACTGAAGGACGGATTCCAGTCAATTGATGAAGACATTGACGAAAGCACCCCGTCCCTGCAATGGTTCGAGCAATTAGTAGAGGATCAGCAGGTGGAGCTTAAAGCCAGGTTTAAACGAGATCTCACCATCTTTCTTCTTCTGGCCTGTTGTATCTTGACTGTGTTTTCCCTTACGTTATTTCAAATGCCGATTCTATTTCTTCTCCTTCAAGTTGCCATCTTTGTGGGAGCCTCGATTTTTACTGGCATAACATATACGAAAAAGGTGAATAGGACATGACAAAAGAAGAGCTCTATATCTTACCACTTGTCATTCCGATTCTTCTGACTCAAAGTATTTACCTGTTCATAGATGCCCGGAAGAACGGACATAACTATTGGTTCTGGGGGATCTGGGGATTGATTCAGTGTCCATTCCCACTCATCTTTTATTTCATATTTGCAAAGAAGATTTGGAGAAAATTCAAGGCAGGGGAGAGGGAATCATGATTATAGTGACAACCGATTTTGTACCGGGTAAGGAAGTAAAAGAATTAAGAGGATTTGTAAGGGGAAGTACCGTCCAAGCGAAGCATATTGGCAAAGACATCATTGCCGGAGAAATAAGCGAATATAGTGAGTTGATGGAGGAAGCAAGAAAGCAAGCGATTGATCGTATGATGGAAGAAGCTTCTCAAAAAGGTGCCAATGCCGTTATTGCCGTTCGTTTAGAAACGTCAGCGGTCATGCAAAATGCTTCTGAAATTATTGCTTACGGAACGGCTGTCGTCGTGGAATAATTCTGCCTTTGTGGTTCACTTATACTGTGGAAAAACATATAGTATATAGAAAATTTTCAATAAAAATAATATTGACACAATTATCGGCGTATAGTATGGTTATTAATGGAATAAATAATAAAAATGAATGGAGGGTTTGTGATGATGAAAGTGTATACAATTCATGGAGTATCAGCAGTGTTCAATACCAATTTCATATCATCACATAACCAGTAACTCCTTAATCATTCTGTCATATGAATATTAATGGCACAGGTTATGCATATAATCTGTGCTTTTCTATGTCCAAAAACAAAGACGGACGTTTTTAAGGCGCAACAGATTGGTGGGGATTCGGAAGGAATCCCTATCGGATCTTGTGATAAATGCCTTAGGCGTCTGTCTTTTTTTCGTTTCGGTGTACCCAAGGACCATCCTTGATCACATATCAAAACTTAATTTCAGAAGGAGGAAATGATTATGATAATCATTCAAATGAAGAAGATGATGTCTGCTGTGGAGACAGAAGGCGGATAGTGAAGAAAGTCAACAAGAGGGGGGAATGTGGAATGTTTAGTATTTTTAAGAAATTATCGTGGTTTTTTATTGAAAATTGGAAGAGATATACGGTGGCGATCGTTTTATTGACGATTGTCGGAATCCTTGATGTGATTCCACCAAAGCTTGTGGGTAATGCCATTGATGACATTCATCTGGGTGCGATGACGTGGGAAGTCGTCGTGAAATATCTATGGCTGATCTCCGGAATCGCACTCATTTCGTACGCAATGACGTATGTATGGATGTATCAATTATTTGGCGGGGCCTTTCTCGTTGAGCGTAAGCTTCGCGGTAAATTTATGGGACATTTATTAAAGATGACTCCGACTTTTTTTGAAAAGAATCGTACGGGAGATTTAATGGCAAGGGCAACGAATGATCTGAAGGCCATCTCGGTTACAGCCGGTTTCGGGGTTTTGACACTAATCGATTCCAGTGTCTTTATGTTAACGATCCTTTTCACAATGGGATTTCTTATCAGTTGGAAATTGACTTTCGCAGCGATATTGCCGCTTCCGATCATGGCTATGTTGATGAAGGTGTACGGTGCTAGAATTCATAAGCGATTCACGGAAGCCCAGGATTCATTCGGTGACTTGAATGATAAAGTGCTTGAGTCGATTGCAGGTGTCCGTGTCATTCGTGCGTATGTACAGGAAAGAGCGGATGAGAAGCGTTTCGCTGATATGACTGAAGACGTCTATAACAAGAATATCGGAGTGGCAAAGATTGATTCCCTCTTTGAACCAACAATTAAAGTCCTTGTCGGGTTGAGCTATTTGATCGGACTTGGTTATGGAGCATATCTTGTGTTTCACCAATCGATCACATTGGGAGAGCTTGTTTCCTTTAACGTGTACCTCGGGATGCTGATATGGCCGATGTTTGCTATCGGGGAGTTGATCAATATCATGCAGCGCGGGAATGCATCACTTGACCGGGTTCAAGAGACACTTGATTATGTGCAGGACGTTCAAGACACTGAGAACCCTAAATGGATTGATTCACCTGAGCATATCGGATTTAAGGAAGTGGACTTTCAATACCCGTCCTCAAATGTACTGAACCTTTCCGATATCAATGTGAACATCCAACAAGGAGGTACCCTTGGAATTGTCGGGAAGACAGGAAGCGGAAAAACAACCTTAATCAAGCAGCTCCTCCGTGAATACCCTGCCGGAAAAGGGTCTTTATCCATTGGAGGGGTCCCGATCAGTGACTTGACCATCCAGCAGGTTAGGGACTGGATCGGTTACGTGCCCCAGGATCATGTCCTTTTCTCAAGGACCGTCAGAGAAAACATTCTGTTCGGAAGACATGATGCGACTGAGCAAGACCTGGAACAAGCCATTGAACTGGCTGATTTCAAAAAAGATCTTGAAATGCTTCCGGACGGATTGACCACTCTTGTAGGAGAAAAGGGTGTGGCCCTGTCAGGTGGTCAGAAGCAGCGGATTTCGATTGCCCGGGCGCTGATCAAAAATCCGGAAATCCTGATTCTGGATGACTCGCTATCGGCTGTTGATGCGAAAACAGAAGCGAAGATTATTGACAATATACGAAAAGAACGTGAAGGAAAAACAACGATTATTACGACTCATCGTCTCTCCGCCGTTCAGCATGCAGACTGGATTATCGTGTTTGAAGATGGGAAAGTGGTAGAAGAAGGGGTGCATGAACGACTCCTTGAAAATGGTGGTTGGTATAAAGAACAATTCGATCGCCAACAAGTTGAAGATTCCTCACGCGAGGAGGTGGGCGCATGAACGTCGGAAGAAGACTAACCGAGTATGCCCTTATTTATAAAAAAATCATCATTGCTGCCCTTTTGATGCTGAGTGTGTCAGTAGCGGCTGAACTTGCAGGTCCCTTTATTGCGAAGAAACTGATCGATGATCATATACTTGGAATCGAATCCACCTGGTATGAAACGGTGGAGGGGAAAGAAGCTGTATCCTATAAGGGGAAATGGTATAAACGTGAACAATATTTTTCAGAAGGGGAGACGAGAAAAGATGATATCCGTATCTTACAGGTCGGAAGAGAGTTTTATTTCGTTCCTTCCACCGTCTCCTTCGACGGAGAAAGGTCGGTCAATTCAGGTGAGATGACGATCACGAAAGGCGATGAGTCGGCCGCTTATCCCGCCGAGAAGTTGACCGGAGAAGAGCTGCTGCGTTTTTATAATCCTGAAATCCCGAAGATTATAAAATTGATTGCCTTCTATTTTGGGCTGCTTGTAGTCGCTGCCTTTTTCCAATACGGTCAGCGATACTATTTGCAGAAGGCAGCAAACCGGGTCATTCAAAAAATGCGTAATGATGTGTTCCAGCATATCCAGAAGCTTCCGATCCGCTATTTTGATAATCTGCCGGCCGGAAAGGTCGTAGCGAGGATCACAAACGATACTGAAGCAATCCGGGATCTGTATGTAACAGTCTTATCAACCTTTTTCTCCAGTACGATTTACATTATTGGAATATACATCGCACTCTTTATACTTGATGCAAAATTAGCAGCCATTTGCTTGATCCTGATTCCGATCCTGGTTGTATGGACGTACCTGTATCGTATCTATGCGTCTAAATACAATCATATCATCAGATCGAAAGTGAGTGATATCAATGCCATGATCAATGAGTCGATCCAGGGTATGAACATCATTCAGGCTTTCAGCAGAGAAAAGAAAACGAATGAAGAATTCGAAGAGTTGAACGAGACGCATTTCAAGTATCAAAATAAACTCTTGAGCTTGAATTCCATGACATCCCACAACCTGGTCGGTGTACTGAGAAACATCACCTTTGTCGCATTCATATGGTATTTCGGAGGCGCTTCTATGGGAGTGGGATCGGTTGTCACATTGGGAGTGCTCTATGCCTTCGTCGATTACATCAACCGATTGTTCCAGCCAGTGACAGGAATCGTCAATCAACTGGCAAACCTTGAGCAGGCACTTGTAGCAGGGGAACGGGTTTTTCGACTGTTGGAAGAGACCGGAACCCCGGTTGAAGATGAGAAAATGAGCAGGTATGACGGAAATGTCAGCTTTGAACATGTCTTCTTTGGATACAAGGAAAATGAATATGTGCTGAAGGATATCACGTTTACCGCAAGCAAAGGCGAAACCGTTGCCCTGGTGGGGCACACAGGTTCAGGGAAAAGCTCAATCATGAATCTATTGTTCCGCTTTTACGATAGCAACGAAGGGAAAATCCTGATTGACGGAAAAGACATTGTAGATATTCCCTATCAAACGATTCGTGAGCATATGGGAATCGTCTTGCAGGACCCTTACTTGTTTACGGGAACCATCGCATCCAATGTAAGCTTGGATGACCCCAGAATTTCAAGGGATCAGGTGGAAGCGGCACTCAAAGCCGTCGGTGCTGAAAAAGTGTTCAAAAACCTTGAAAACGGGTATGACGAACCGGTAATCGAGAAAGGAAGCACCCTTTCTTCAGGGCAACGTCAATTGATTTCCTTTGCAAGGGCCCTTGCCTTTAATCCAGCGATCCTGATTTTGGATGAAGCGACGTCGAGCATTGACACAGAGACGGAAGCAGTCATTCAGGAAGCGATGGAAATCTTGAAAAAGGGCAGAACGACCTTCATCATCGCACATCGACTATCCACGATTAAGAATTCCGACCAAATAATTGTATTGGATCGGGGAGAAATTGTGGAAAGGGGCAATCATGACGAACTGATGAAGCAGAAAGGCCGTTATTATCAAATGTATCAGCTTCAGCAGGGATCACAAGGAGACATGGCAGGGTAATGGGGAAAGGGCATCTGACGAATGGAGTCGGATGCCCTTTATCTTCTTTTGGTAGAAAAACAGTCTGAGGTACAATCAAATAACCCCGTGATTTCTGCATAAATACAATTTTCTGCAAAGAAAACAGGACTTTTGTGGGATTTTGTCGTTTTAAATCGAATTTCTCTCTTAATCAATGTATAATTTAATTGATAAAAAAGTTTCATAAAGGGAGGATCCTATGATGGGATGGGCAATCGCCATTTTATTTGGGACAGCCGTCGTGCTGCTCATTATATCGTTTATTAAAACGACACAATCCAACTCGCAACTTGAACAACAAATAGAGCATGTTTCAATTTCAGTATTGAATGAAGTACATGACCTGGAGAAGCAGTTACGGAATATTCAATTAGATGCTGAAATTACAGCACAACAGTCTGGGGCAGCACCAGCGGAATCGGAAGAACGGTTAATGCTGCGTGAGATGCTTGACTTACATAAAAGAGGGTATTCTATTGAAAGCATTGCATCCAAAAAACAGCTCTCACCGAATGAGGTAGAGCGCATGCTTGCTCCTTACATGACAAGGAAGACTGAAAGGAGCTTAGTAGCACAATGAGAGTGACACCTAATTCATTGCGCAGTTTTGCTGCAGGTCTCTTAATCGCAACGACGTCAATCGGTGCCGTTTATATGTTTGGTCCTTCGGAAGCCGAGAGTACAGCGAAAGTGGAAACCGTTAAAACGGAGAAGCTTTCAGAGGAAGAAATGGTAAAACAACTGACTTCAAACGGTTTTGTTATACATACAGAAGCAGAGTGGAACAAGCAGCTTTCAGCCATGACCGAGAAACAGGAAGAGAAAGCGGAAGATAAGAAAGAGGAAAAAACGGACGATAAGGTCGTTTACAAGACCATATTGACTGTTTCTACCGGTATGACAAGTATTGATGTCGGAAATGCCCTGGAAAACGCAAACATCATCAAAAGCGGCCTCGACTTCTACAAAGAAGTTGAAAAGCGCGGACTTGAGAATGATTTGCGCCCTGGTACTTTCGAAGTCGAGAGCGGAATGACAACAGACGAAATCATTTCAACTATATTCAAATAATGGGTAGTAGGGACAGGGGACTGTCCCTACTTTTTTTGGTCAATTTGGGACAAGAGATCTGCGTCCCGAAACTTAGTAACAAATCCCCACGCGAGTTCTGATATAGCGATCATCTTCCAGCTGTTGGTAGATGAAATCCCCCGTGTCATATATGGAGATGCTTTTTCCGTCTTCGGGAAGGACATCACTTTCTGTCCGGTATTCCCCAAGGCGCTCTCCATCTGGTAAATAAGTGGGACAAACAATCGTCCAATCCATTTCTGAAGCTTTTAAAATTAAATAGGCTCTTAAATGGTCTTCGGCAGCAGTCGTGCTTCTTCGTTTAGATTCACTTGACTGAAATCGATACAGACTGGACTCCTTTCGGGCTTGAAGGATCCCTGCTGTCCCACAGGTAATGATACGTTTTACACCATGATGCCTCATTGCTTTTAAGAGGATGGGCATGCTCCTTGAAAGTACGTCATTTTTATCCGTATTCAAGCAGCTGATCACCGCATCGCACCCCTCTATGGTTTCCATAACATCTGCTTCATTCAATATATCACCAGCAATATCCATACCAGATGTTTGCCCATCCCTATATTTTCTAACCAGGCGATTCACTTCATGTGTGGAGTTTGCTTGTTGAAAGACAACAGAACCGACTCGCCCCGTACTTCCAAATAAAGCGATTTTCATCATTATGACCTCCCTTTTCCCATTAGAAATAGTTTATCGCAAAATCGTTATTCTTTACATGATTGAGCCTATGAGAATACATACTAATGAGTGTGAAGAATGAAAAAGTCTCGAATTGAAACTTTTGTATTGACTTATTCTTTGTATCGTTTTATGATGACATTCGTAATAGTTTTAAATCCGATAAGAATAGTGGGGGTTTTACAATGAAAAAATGGAAATTATCCATCATCATGCTAATTGCTTTATCCATGGTATTAGCTGCGTGTGGTCAATCTAATGATAAAGAAGAATCCAGCGGTGATTCTAAAGAAGGTTCTGAAACTTCACTTTACGATCAAGTGAAGGAAGAAGGAGAATTACTTGTTGGCACGGAAGGTACATATCCTCCTTTCACATTCCACGACGAATCCGGGGAATTGACTGGGTTTGACGTAGAGATTGCCCGTGAAGTAGCGAAGCGTCTTGGTGTCGAGGCGAAATTCCAGGAAACTCAGTGGGACGCAATGTTTGAAGGACTGAACTCCAAACGTTTTGATATGATTGCAAACCAAGTGGGAATTCGTGAAGATCGCCAGGAGAAATATGATTTCTCAAAACCATATATTGAATCAAGTGCAGTAGTGGTTGTATCGAAAGACAATAAAGACGTTACATCATTTGAAGACATCAAGGGATTAACTTCTGCTCAATCACTGACAAGTAACTACCGCGACATCGCTGAAAAAAATGGTGCAGAAATCCAGGGTGTAGAGGGGCTGTCACAATCCATCCAACTCCTTGAACAAGGCAGAGTGGACGTAACAGTGAACGATAAAATCTCTATCCTGGATTATTTAAAGAAACAGCCGAATGCCAATGTCAAAATTGCGGCTGAAGCTGAAGATGCCGGTCAAAGTGGTCTCATGTTCCGTAAAGGTAACGACAAGTTAGTGGAAGAAGTAAACAAAGCGTTAGAGGAAATGAAAGAAGACGGTACTTACAAAGAGATTTCTGAGAAATGGTTCGGAGAAGATGTATCTCCTAAGTAGTATCTACCAGGATCCTGAAGCAATGATTGATATTTTACAAAGCTCCCTGCTTCCAATGCTAGAGGGAGCTTTGTATTATTCTATCCCTCTGACGCTGATTTCTTTTGCTTTAGGAATGATCCTGGCCGTCCTTACAGCCCTTGCCCGATTGTCCAATGTATCGATTCTAAGGGGAATTGCACGATTCTATGTATCTGCCATTAGGGGAACACCTTTACTCGTTCAATTGTTCATTATTTTCTACGGCTTACCGACACTTGGAATAAAGTTTGATCCGTTCCCGTCTGCCATCATTGCTTTTTCATTGAATAAAGGTGCCTACTCCTCTGAAATCGTCCGTGCAGCGATTCAATCGATTCCTAAGGGCCAATGGGAAGCGGGTTATTCTATTGGTATGACGTATTCGCAGGCCTTAAAGAGAATCATCCTGCCGCAGGCTACCAGAGTATCCATCCCACCGCTATCGAACTCGTTCATTAGTTTGGTGAAGGATACCTCGCTTGCTTCTTTAATTCTCGTAACGGAAATGTTCAGAAAAGCACAGGAAATCGCTGCCACAAACTATGAGTTCCTGCTCATGTACATGGAGGCTGCTTTGCTGTACTGGATCATTTGCTTTATTCTATCCATCATTCAAGGGCGTATCGAGACAAGACTGGACCGATATATTGCCAAGTAATATAAAAGGAGATTGAATATGATTTCCATCAAAGGATTAACCAAACGATTTGATCAATTAGAAGTATTAAAAGGAATGAATGTTGAAGTCAATAAAGGCCAGGTGATCGTCCTGATCGGCCCATCGGGTTCAGGAAAGACAACCTTCCTGCGTTGTATAAATGCACTGGAATCACCGAATGACGGAACCGTTTCAATTGGCGGGACTTCCGTTGATTTCAATAAGAAGGTTTCCAAGCAGGAGCTTATTAAACTTAGACGGAAAACAGGCATGGTGTTCCAAAACTATAATCTGTTTCCCCACATGACCGCACTGGAGAACGTAATGGAAGGACCAAATGTCGTCCAAAAACGCAATAAGTCCGAAACCAAGCAAAAAGCGATAAGATTGCTTGAAAAAGTAGGACTCGGTGACAAAGTGGACTACTATCCATTCCAGCTCTCAGGAGGACAGCAGCAGCGGGTCGGAATCGCAAGAGCATTAGCGATAGAGCCTGAAGTGATGCTCTTCGATGAACCAACCTCAGCACTAGATCCTGAATTGGTAGGAGAGGTTCTAAAAGTAATGAAGGACCTTGCTGAAGAAGGAATGACCATGGTTGTCGTGACTCATGAAATGAGATTTGCCAAAGAAGCAGCTGATAAAGTCATCTTCATGGATGGTGGGTATATCGTTGAAGAAGGCTCTCCTCAAGAAGTGTTTGAACACCCTAAGAACGAACGTACGAAACAATTCCTGAACTTAATACAATAAATTGTAAAAGATGAATGAGACTCATGCTCATTCATCTTTTTTTTAGGTTTATGGTCATAATGTGAGGTGAGACTAATAAACTTTTCTGAAAAAGGTTAGATCAACCTGATTAGTGGAAATATGGTAAAGAAGAGTCATTTAAGGGAGGAACTAGAATGGAATATCGTATAGAACGTGACACAATCGGAGATATGAAGGTACCCAAGGAAAAATATTGGGGAGCACAGACGCAGCGAAGTAAAGAAAACTTCCAAATCGGTACAGAGAAAATGCCCATTGAGGTTACATATGCCTTCGCACAGTTAAAGAAAGCCGCCGCAGTCGTCAATCACTCACTTGGTAAGCTTTCAGATGCCAAGAAGAAGGCAATCGGAGAGGCATGTGATGAAATCCTCGAAGGAAAGTGGGATGCCCATTTTCCCCTTGTAGTATGGCAAACAGGAAGCGGTACACAATCCAATATGAACATAAATGAAGTCGTTTCCTATCGTGCGAATGAAATTCTCAAAGATAAAGGATCAGATGAAAAAGTCCATCCGAATGATGATGTGAACATGTCCCAAAGCTCCAATGATACATTCCCTACAGCCATGCATATCGCAGCGTACCAGAAAATCGAAGGAAAGCTGTTTCCTGTCATTCAGGAATTCACTGCGACACTAAGAGAAAAAGAAGACCAATTCAGTGACATTATTAAAATTGGCCGTACCCATCTTCAGGATGCAACACCATTGACCCTCGGACAGGAAATCAGCGGATGGCGCGCCATGATGGAGAAATCCTATAGTATGCTGAGGGAAAGCGTTCATCAATTAGTCAACTTGGCTATCGGCGGGACGGCTGTCGGTACGGGGATCAACGCCGATCCGGAATTCGGTGCCAAAGTGGCAAGGCAACTAGAAGCTCAGACAGGCATCAAGTTTATCTCATCTGATAATAAGTTTCATGCCCTAACGTCCCACGATGAAATCGTGTACGTGCACGGAGCTGTAAAAGCACTGGCAGCAGATCTGATGAAAATAGCCAACGATGTCAGGTGGTTAGCGAGCGGTCCACGTAGTGGGATTGGCGAATTAACCATACCTGCCAATGAACCAGGAAGTTCGATCATGCCGGGTAAAGTGAATCCCACCCAGAGTGAAGCAGTGACGATGGTAGTGACACAAGTATTTGGGAACGACGCGGCCATCGGATTTGCCGCCAGCCAAGGAAACTTCGAACTTAATGTATTTAAACCGGTCATCATCTATAACATGCTGCAATCTGTACGCCTGCTTACAGATGGTATAAAGTCATTTAATGATAAGTGTGTGAAAGGTCTTGAAGCGAACGTAGAGGTGATAGAAGACTTTGTTCAAAGGTCCCTTATGCTCGTAACCGCTTTAAATCCTTATATCGGGTATGAAAAAGCGGCTGAAATAGCCAAGAAAGCCCACAGCAATGGCTCTACATTAAAAGAAGCAGCTATCGAATCAGGATATCTGACAGAAGAGGAGTATGAAAAGTGGATCGATCCGGCAAGCATGGTTCATAATAAATAGTATGAATTGCCGGCTCCTGCCAGAGTCAGTTCTTTTTAAATAGGAGAGACAGCCAAAATGAAAACCCCCGGCAAACAGACCGGGGGCTTTATCCAATCATATGATATTGCTGATTATTTTTGGTACCCGCCACCGATTTGTTGTTCAGCCATTTGAACCAGGCGTTTAGTGATTTCTCCACCTACAGAACCGTTAGCACGAGCTGTAGCATCTGGTCCTAATTGTACGCCAAATTCAGAAGCGATTTCGTACTTCATTTGGTCGATTGCTTGTTGAGCTCCTGGAGCTACTAGTTGGTTAGATGAATTGCTGCGAGATTGTTGCTGTTGCATAATCTGTCATCTCCTTAAAATGTATAAGATTTTTTTTTTGGTTGGGTTAGCTGGAATTGCACCAGCCCGCTATTCCATGAGCGACCATCTTAATATGGTGTAACCCATCGAGTGGGGTAAGAGAATGCTTTGTTACTGCCTTGTTACTAGGTATTATGGTTTGTTTGGGGCAATATATTCAATGTGATGACAGGGAATTTATTCCTGTTAACTTCCTATAAGTTTTCTACATAAATCATCGTGATTGTAAAAAAGATACCACTATACAATGAATTAGATTGAAAGTATGGTGACACAGCATGAAAGCTTGCGCATTATGTAATGGGATCGTTGAGTACAGGGGACTTTGCCGTAAGTGCGGGGACTCTACAACAGATCAGGGAAGATATTATGATTTTTATGATGAGTACAGTGCCTATATGGATATCCAACATGTACAATTAGCCAATGGCATTCCGAATAGCAGCTGCTCTGATACTTGCCTTCATCTTTTCACCTGCATACGATGTGGGGAAGAAGAGGGGAAAAGCATAGATTTGACAGAGTTTTAAACGATGGCAAAAAATGCCGCACTCGTGAATGAGTGCGGCATTTTTTTAATGAAGAAATATAAGCTTTTATTTTATCGAATTCTTGATTCAGATTCTGAATCAAAGAAATGAGCTTTGTTCATATCAAAAGCAAGTTCAATTGTTTGACCGGCAGCGATATCGGTACGAGAGTCAACGCGGGCTACAAACTCTTGTCCTTCTAATTGAGAGTAAAGCATTGTTTCAGCACCTGTTAACTCGGATACTTCAATCTTCGCAGTGATTTTCGCACCTTGAGCAGTATCCAGGAAAAGTGGCTCATCATGAATATCTTCAGGACGCACTCCAAGAACAATGCTCTTGCCTACATGACCTTGTTCGCGAAGCACTTTCATTTTTCCTTCAGGTACAGAAACTTTCGTATTTCCAATGACGAATTTCCCATCTTCAAGGGATCCGTGGAAGAAGTTCATGGCAGGAGATCCGATGAATCCGCCTACGAAAACATTTTCAGGCTTATCGTATACTTCTTTAGGAGAACCAACTTGTTGGATGACTCCATCTTTCATGACAACAATGCGTGTTGCCATTGTCATTGCTTCTGTCTGATCATGTGTGACGTAGATCGTAGTAGTTTGTAAACGTTGGTGAAGCTTGGCGATCTCTGCACGCATTTGCACACGAAGCTTAGCATCAAGGTTGGATAATGGCTCATCCATTAAGAACACTTTCGCATCACGAACGATGGCACGGCCAAGTGCTACACGCTGACGCTGACCACCTGATAATGCTTTCGGTTTACGATCAAGCAGTGCTTCAAGACCAAGGATCTTAGCCGCTTCTTGAACACGACGGTCAATTTCTTGTTTATCGAACTTACGTAATTTAAGACCAAAGGCCATATTATCATATACGCTCATGTGTGGGTATAAGGCATAGTTCTGGAAAACCATGGCGATGTCACGGTCTTTCGGTGCCACATCGTTTACGCGCTTTCCATCGATAGAGAAATCTCCTTTAGAGATTTCTTCCAGTCCAGCAATCATACGCAAAGTCGTGGACTTCCCGCAACCTGATGGTCCTACAAATACGATAAACTCTTTATCTTGAATATGAAGATTAAAGTCATTTACTGCCGTAACTTTACCATCATAAATTTTGTGGATATTTTCTAATTTTAATTCAGCCATTTTACCTTCTCCTCCTTGAAATGCAATCGTTTTCATCTATAGCCCTATTGTAGAGAAAGCGGATTCAAAACGATATGGTCAACCTGCACAAAGTTCCTTATTCTTTTTTATGCAGGTTGTCAGATTGAAAGTTCAAGCATGCGAAATAAGCTAAAATTCCACCTTGAAACGTTTTAATATCAATATTGGTTTTTTCAATGAACTTATCAATTCGATACTGTACGCTATTCCGATGCATAAATAGTTTCTTGGCAGTCTGACTGATATTTGATTGATGTTCGAGAAAAGCCTTAACGGTGTGAATCAATTCAGAATCTTCCTGAAAGGTGTCAGCCACCTTTGTGAAAATCTGTTCCTTCCATTCCAGCGGTAAATGATGCAGAGCAAATTCAGGCAGAACCGTCACCACGGATTGAATGAATGCCTGCTTCTGCACGGTTCTTGAGAATGAAAACAATTCCCGCTCATATTTAAAGGTGAGAGGGAATTGTGGAACCTCATGAAATTGTCCTATGAAATAAGAAAGACTGACGAAGAAGTCCGATTCAATTACATGGGAAATCGACAGTAATTGCTCTTCATCCAAATTCCATTCATTTTTCCCTTCGATGAGCAACCCCATGTTATCATCTTGCAATATAAGGATCGTTTTGAGTGGCAAAAGATGTTGGAACGCCTCTCTTAATAGAATTTGGTCCAAACTCTCCTTCATCGAGAATTGAATGATACGGAATTCGCCGTCTATATTTGAAGGCATTGGCCCATTCTTATATAAAAAGTTGAACCATTCCATTGAGTCGGGAGAATCATTGAATGATCCGGATGGATTGATGATTTCTTTGAACAAGCAGTGTAATAACTCCATTTCCTCTTGAGTGATCTCACTTCTATCAATGCCTATGTATTCGTCTTCTTCTTCATTTGTAAACCAAATCTTTGTGGATTCAAGACTGGTTGGATAATGGTTTTGGATTATGGCAGCAGGAAATTTTTTACGTAAAGATGTAAACATGTCATCCCTCTTTGTTCATTATTATAGTAAAAAAGGTTATAATGTCTATTGTACTGAAATAGTTGGATTAATCAAAGTGTGCATGATTGCAAAAAATCGCTAATTTTAATACTATTGAAGAATGAATAAATCATTATGGGGTGTCCTAAATGGAATATACTAAAGAAGTTACGAATCGAATGAAACGTCTTGAAGGTCAAGTGCGCGGCGTATTGAAAATGATGGAAGAGGAAAAACATTGTAAGGATGTTGTGACTCAATTATCTGCCGTACGTACTGCCGTTGATCGTACATTAGGTCTCATCGTTGCGAAGAACCTGGAAGCCTGCATACGTGAATCGGAAGAAGAGGGCATCAATGCAGAAGAAGCCATTCAAGAAGCCGTCAATATGCTTGTCAGAAGTCGATAAATACTAAAAGCTGCCGAGGGATCATGATCCTTTTTGGCAGCTTTTTTGTTTTATTTGTCCAGCTCCAGCGCCTAGCCCCTCGAGGTCATAAGTCAGTCTTGCTAAAAAGGCAAAAAGCGCCTTTCCAGCAAGCCCGCCTTATGCTTGTCGGGGCTGAACGAGGCGCTTCCGCTTTTCTATTTCGGCGGTTCTTCATGATCCGTGAGTTCGATTGCTTCTTCGATGTTGGTTGTGTTTTCCCTCATGTGGACGGAACCCCCGGACATGCCTTCGTTGATAAAACGGTCCACATCGAGAAATGCTTTTTCTTTTCCTTCGTAATTGGTATCAGGAAGGAATTGATCATCTTTTTTCATGCTCATCAGCCTCCTTACTTTAGTTTTGGAAAGGAAGCTGAAGTTATACATGAAGGCTCTTTAATTTCTTTTTTTCAGGTGAATTATGTACGTTCCATCAATCATAAACGTGGAATAGCATCAGTTCATGAAGCTGCTTCTTAAGGGAGTCTTCCTTATCAGCCGGAGGAGTGGCTCCGGTCCATTCAATTTTACCGTCTTTATGGTAATTCCCTTGATATTTTGTCCCGCTGAAGTAAAAGGAAAACGTCCAGCCGGGGAGCTGTTTATTTTCGAACATGCTTTTATATTGAAAATGTTGAATCATTTTTCATCACCTCCACTATTATTGTAAACGTTTTACTACATGCTGTGTAGGTGTGGGTGTTAAATGTATCATAAATGGAATGCTCCTCTAATAGAATTTATTGAAGAGATAGAGGAGGGACGAAGAATGAATTCGTTTATTCGTGATTTGCAAAAGGCGATCAGTGATGAATGGACAGCCTATTATTTCTATAAAGAATTAAAAGGGCGGACGAATAATCCATTATATGTAGAGTTTATCGATCATGCCCGGAAGGATGAAAAAGTGCATTATGAAATGTTCCAATACCTCCATTATTTATTAACGGGGGAGTATTACGAGCACAAGAAAGAGAAGGTAGGGTTTACTACTTTTAAAGAAGGAGTCCTGAGGGCACTGAAGGATGAGCTTGAGGCTGCAGAATTCTACAGGGACATGCTGCTGGAGATTCCAAATCAACAAGCCTATAAGCCCCTTTTTATTGCCATGACTGATGAAATGGAACATGCTACGAGATTTTCTACTATCTATAATTCATTACGGTAAGAATGAAAAAGGTTGAACCACCTGGATTCAACCTTCGTTATTTTTGGCACTGAGTGTGAGGAAAGTGCGGACAAGCTGTTTTCGACGTTTGCTTTCAATTTCTTCTTCATCGAAGCTCATGGGCTTTGAATTGATTTCAAATAATACAAATCCCCCATGTTCCCGGGGAGCTAAGTCGATGGAGAACTCTCCAACATACCCAAAGGATTTAGCAAGCTCTTCCCCACATGTTTGAACGATCCGTGAGATTTCCTTTTTGGTATGAGCATCTGCGACTTCTTTCAGTGAAATAATCTTCCCACCGGTAGGTACATGAGTGGTGACTTCCTGTCGCTGCGACATGCGGACGCCAATGCCTATTAAACGAAAATCTTCTCCGGTGTGAAGGACTAAAATACGGAAGTCATAACGATGATCATGCAATGTTTTACAGGAGACGGCTTCCTGCATGATCCACTGGTTACTATTAAACCATTCGCTGTATGATTGAAACAGGCGGGATACGTTTAAGAACCTCTCCATTTTTTTAATGCTTTTGCACAGGATACGTCCATTGTCATCGATCTCGATGAGTCTGATTCCTTTTCCTTGTGAAGCGAGAGAGTGTTTCACGTACACTTTTTTATGCGTCGTAAGAAAGAGGGTGAAGGACTCTTCATTTGTGACAAGTTCAGTTTGAGGCAGGTATGGATCGAGTTCACGACTGTTGGACAGAAGCTCGTATATTTTCCATTTGTTAAAGAAATGAGGGTTGAAAAATGGAATTTTATGTTCCTTGATAAAATGGAGGAGCTTCTCATAGGCCTGATTTTGCTCAGCATGCCTCGAAGGAACGCGATTGTATATGACGTTTGGAACGGGAAATAGGCATTTCACCCATTTGTTTAATGGCTGATTGTACATGATCCCGGAAATGGAATCACCGAATACATCTTGAGGAGAGAAGACAAAACAGATTCCACCTGCCTGTTCAACATCTAGTTGAATCGATCGAAACAATTCAAAATTCCCCTTGTATTTATTCCTTTCCTCCTTACTTGCTACGATTCCGATAAGGGGGACCGCCGGAATATTCTTATGATGGGGTGAGATGGTGAATTGATAGCAATCTTTTGAATCCTTAGAAGAAAGCAGAAAGGAATTCTTCGCAAACCCATAGGTCGTGATGGATTCTTCCACATGGAAAAAGGTCTTCTTCACCCGATCATAAAGGATGTTCATGGAATCATTTCCTCAGGATGATTCAAGCTTTGCTGAGTGAGAAAGATCCCGAATGACAAGGCAAGTTTTCTTGTTAATAAATCAAAGCTCCTCAAATGTGGGTGGGAGAAAATAGATCTTCCCGGCTTAGAGTTTGCTTCGAACATCCAAATTCGATGATTTTCGTCCACTCCGAAGTCAAAGCCGATTTCTCCAATATACCCTTCCAGATTCCGTTCGATGCTATGTGATAGACTTAACGCTGCCTCCTTTAGTGCCCCTTCAATAACTTCTCGAACTGCTTCGTCTGGAAACAGCTCCGATAATATTTTCACTTCTCCACCGTTATTCGCATGGGTGGTCACACTTCCTGATCCTGCCACTTTCCCGGCTATTGCACTTACTTGCCAGGCCCCATCCTCACCTTTGTTCGTATGAACCCTGAAGTCGATTGGCCGGTTATTTTCCTGCAACAGGGAAATTCCCTGCTGGACGATAAATGTATCAAGATTTCGACTCCTAAAGACCGTATTGACAAGTTGCTCCAAGGACTTAAATTTCAGTAAGCGATTTTTACGATTCCCATCCCTGAATCGGCAATAATATTCTTCGGAAGAGCGGTTATACGTAATCTTGTGGATGCCGTTGCCGAGACTGCCATTTTTCGGTTTAAGATAAATGTGATGATAGGAGGAAAGCATTCTTTCCATCTCGTCAAATGATTGAAATGAATGTGTTTCCGGCAGCAGATGCTGGACTGAAGAATCGTTTTCCAGTCGTTCAAACAAATCAAGCTTATTAAAAAAACCTGGATTGTACCAGGGAATACCGTATTCCCTCTGAAGTCTTTCTTTGATGCTCTGGTACGTTTTCCGCTTTTCGCTGCGGCGGTTCGGTAGTCTGTCATAGATAACATTGGGAAAAGGAATCTCCTCGATTTCCCATCCTTCTCCAAAGTGAAAATATCCCTTTATCAGTCCGTTCTCCCAATTAATATGACGCTCTCCAAACACAAAGGGAATGACTCCAAGGGATGATTGAACAGATAAGAGCTTTTTGAAGAAATAGGACCGCTCACCAATCGGGCTTAAGCTAAAGGTTGTGAATCCTGAAGTAAATATGCCAATGAGCACCCCTACATATAAACAATCCTCTTTACAAAAGAGAGAAAGGGAATTTACTTTAGGAGGAAGATGTAGCTTCCCCGCTAAGCCGGAGCTAATGCCAATGACGTTACGTCCATTCGGATGTCGCTTACATTCCGCGGATTGCCGTGCAGTTCCCAGGATCACTGTATGAGGGAACATTTTTTCCTCCAGCTTAAAACCAGAGGGGAGGTAGAGAAGGCTTTCTTCATCTTGGAATTGTTCTATTTTGTACGTTTTAAGCATTAGAAATCACCTCGTCTTAAGGATGTTAGTGATTGTGATGCCAAGAACTCACAATAATCTAATGGAGCATTGTATAAGGATGGCAGTTTCTCTTGTCCCAATGCATCTACCACCTTATGTCCCGGCTTGGAGTTCATATCCAGAATCCACAGTGATTGATCCTCAGCAATCATAATATCAACCCCAATTTCAAACAGGGCTGAAAAATGTTCTTCAAGTATTAAAGGCATTTCCTCCATAATGTCAGTGAGTTCTTCTTCTATATAGTCCCAGGAGGAATCATGGAGAGTCTTCCAATCACTGTATGATTTATATGAAGCCCCCATACTGATATTGGTCAGAATAGCCTGCTGTTCCCCCACTCGGATCGCCCGCTGAAATTCTCTCCATTCTCCATGAACGTTTTTATTCAAAAGGATGCGCAAATCAAAAGGAGCCTCTTCTTTCGTCAGATTGAGAATCCGCTTTTGACAAATGAACGTATGCTGCTGAAGGATTCGGTTCACCCACTTGATAAAGATTCCTTTCCTTTGGAAGGATTGTTCCATGATCCCTTCCTTTTTCGTTGTTCGAACGACAATGCCCCCCTGGCTTTCCACAAGATGATAAATGGCAAATCCATGAGCCCCATCGACTGGTTTGATTATTATATCTTTATGTTCAGTAAGTAGATTTAATAAATGATTTCCATCGGTCAGAAGATACGTTTCGGGAATATAAGGGGAGATGGGCGTCTTTTTAAGTTTTTCGTATAGATGCCATTTGTTTGGCAATCCATAGCCGAGAAATCGAATGTGTCCCTGATTTTTCAACCACTGAACGACGGCCTTTGCCTGCTGGGACTGTATATCCTTTTGATAATACGTACGGTCGTAGATATATTCTGGAATCTCAAAGGCTTCATTTTCCCATGATTGTGACTCTTTATTGAAATAGAATCCATCCACGGTTTCGTTTAATGGAGAGATTCCTTTGGGGGAGAACAGATAAAGATCAATAGGATAAGAGAGGGATTGTTTCGCTATTCCAAGAAAGTAGCTGTTCGTTACTTGCGGATTAAGGGTCATAATGCCCAATGATTGGTTCATCGTTTTAATCCTCCTTGTTCATCCATTTTGTGAAACTATATTCATAGAGTGCTTTAACCGACGGACGAATCCGGTCGTTCTCCAAGTATGTTCGTTTAGAAGGCTTGGAATTGACTTCGATCAGCCATGGCTTCCCGCTTTCATCGATGCCAACATCAATGCCGAGCTCGGCGTAATGCCCTTCTACCGTGTCAGAAAGGAGACTGACAGAAGACGTACATAACTTCTTCATGTCATTTAGGACCCGAATGCTTTCCTTAGGTGAAAAAACAGCTTGAAGGATCGGAAGAGGCTTTGCGATTCGTCCTCCCTGATCGACATTTGCCACGAATTGATCACGGGAAGCAATCCGGGCAACAGAAGAAACGATTTCCCAGCTTCCCTTTCCATTCAAGTGGCAAAGAAATCGAAAATCTAATGGCTGCTCTTCCACTGTAAGAAAAGGAATGGTTTCCTGAACCAAATAAGAAGATGGGTTGCACCAGGATCGAATTTGCTTATAGAGTGAAGAGTAGGTTGAGAAAGAAAGCGGACTCTGTGATGTGAAAGAGTTCTGGTACATGATAAACTCGTTCTCTCTTTTTTGGATTCGCATAATGTAACGTCCCTTGCTCCCGTTTATCCCCTTAACGAAAACATCCTTATATAAGGAAAGCATTTCCTCCAATGAATCGAATCCCTGCACGGTTTTCGGCATGTGTTGTACTAAGGACGGGCTGTCTTTCAGCGCATTGTAAACCTCGTCTTTCGATAGAAACCCGGAATTGAAAACATGAATGTTCCGTTCTTCAGATTGAGTGAGCGCTTTTTCAAAGGAAGGGGTTCTTTCTACCTTTCTCGAATGACATCGATTGTAAATGACGTGAGGAACAGGAAGTGGTTTAAGCTCCCAGTCTTGATCAAGAAATACCACCCCTTCAGGAAGGTCCCCAACAAAAGAAGAGAGCGGAATAAGATAAAAGAATCCACCTTTTCGTTGAAACCAGGTCTGACACTCTGTAAAATAATCTTTTAAAGAGTGAGAATGAAATGTATTGAGAGCGAATTGGTTGATTAATAGGGCAACAACCGGTCCTATATGAATGATGCTATGCCTTGAATCGATGGATATCCATATATTTTCCAAATTCGGCATGGAGGAGAATAATGAATCGCTTGTTTCTAACATAATCTGTAAAGAATCAGAGGATGCCTCCCTGCATATGACGTTAAGAGAAGAGTTGCCACATTTCAGCGTCATGTTTCGTTGAAAAGGATATCGATTCATCATCTGCTTCGGTATATACAAGTGATGATGATCATGTTGATGTTTATGCGAACTAAATGAACATTTTATCTTCATCAGGCATTCCCCGTTTGCATAACCCGTAAGAATGATTCTATAATGATTTATTGGGCTAATGTTGATATAGCATTCTATGTAAACCCGGGCAAAATGTTCAAACAGAGAAGTAGAAAAGGAAGGTGCAATCATGCTGGATGCTTTCATCCTAATACTGTTCATGGTTTTGATTGGAGCCCTCATTGGAGGAGTCACCAATTCATTAGCCATAAAAATGTTATTCAGACCTTATAGGGCTTACTATATCGGAAAATTTAAAGTACCATTCACACCAGGGTTGATTCCAAAACGCCGGGGAGAATTAGCGGAACAACTCGGGAAAATGGTGGTCGATCATTTAATCACTCCTGAAAGTCTTCAAAAAAAAGTGATGAACGATGATTTTCAAAGGGATGTAACCCATTGGCTAGCGGAAGAATTACAGCCTGTCTTCACATCGGATAAAACAGTGAATGAATGGCTGGATATCCTGCAGATCCCTGTATCCTCCGATCGTCTTAATGAATGGCTTGAAGAGTGGGTAGCTATAAAAATGAAAGATACGAAAACAGCCTACACCTCTAAAAAGCTGGAAGAGGCTCTTCCTGAAAAGTGGCAGGAAAAAGTCGAAGAAAGCATTCCAAAGCTTGTTGACTTCATCGCAAACCGTGCGGAAACTTACTTTACGAGCCCTGAAGGAAAAATGAAAGTGAAGATCATGATCGACGATTTTCTGAAAGAACGGGGCATGCTCGGAAATATGCTTGGAATGTTCCTCGGCAACACGTCTGTTGCGGACAAAGTACAGCCTGAAATCGTAAAGTTCATCAAGCATGAAGGAACCCAGGAAATCCTGTTCAATCTTCTGACAAAAGAATGGTCCAAACTGAAACAAATGCAGCTTAATGAGTTCATCGATCGATTACCGGAAGAAGGCTTGATTCAATCCGTCCAGGCATCCCTGGTCAAACTCGTCAACATCGAAGGGCACCTATCCAAGCCGCTCAGAACCTTTCTTGAGCCTCACAAGGATTCCTTCTTCCATAACCAGCTTCCTGGATGGGTGGATAGAGGGACGGACCTCTTATCGAAGAAGATTCCGAACCTGATGGAGAAGATGCACCTGCAGCATATTGTGCAGGAGCAGGTTGAAACATTTTCAGTTGGAAGATTGGAAGAATTGGTTCTCGGCATTTCCCGTCGTGAATTCAAAATGATTACCTATTTAGGGGCATTACTAGGAGGAGTGATCGGAATCGTTCAAGGGGTCATAGCCCTCTTTATCTCTTAATTCAACAAGGCTCAAGGGTCCTTCCTAGAATTTCACTCTATAGTTTGTTATAGTGGTGTAGGAAACAAAGAGTGAAATTATAGGAGGTACGTATTTTGGCTATTAACTTATACGATCAAGCGAACGAATTGGAAAGTGCTTTACGTCAAAGCGATGAATTTCTAGAACTGAAAAAGATGTATGACGAAGTAAACAATGACGAATCTGCTAGCAAGATGTTTGAAAACTTCAGAAACATCCAAATGACACTTCAACAAAAACAAATGAGCGGTGAAGAAATCTCTCAAGAAGAAGTAGAGCAAGCTCAAAAGACTGCTCAACTTGTTCAACAACACGAAATAATCGCAAAGCTTATGGAAGCTGAGCAACGCATGAGCATGGTCATCAATGACTTGAACAAAGTCATCATGAAACCACTTGAAGAACTTTACGGTTCAATGCAGAAATAATATGGGTACCAAAGGGACTAACTTCCGGATCGGGGGTTAGTCTTTTTTTTTTGAGTTCTACCAGCTGCTCCATATAATTTCTGGATTGCTCCCACCCCTTGTCATATTTGTCTCCCCTCCTTCATAAAAGTAAAGAAAGGGAGTAGACAACATATAGGGGGGACATCAATGATAATCTATAGAATGTTAGCGTTAAATATTGATGGAACGATTGTAAATGAAAACGGAAAAATTGCGAAGGAAACAAAGGATGCAATTGAGTACGTTCAAGATAAAGGTGTACAGGTCACATTGGTTACAAGCAGAAGCTTTGCTTCAGCAAAGAAAGTAGCCAAAGCCCTTAAGCTCAAAACCCCGCTAGTCACACATAGTGGTGCTTACATTGCTGGAGAGCTTGAAAAACCGATGTATGTAAAAAAGATTGCCGAGGACATTACGTATGAAATTGCTCAATTTCTTGAAGGGTTCTCAAGCCAAGTAGCTCTATCCCATGAGAAGAGGTCAATCATTGGCAAAGCTAATTCCCAGGCAAGGGATATGGCCAAAGTCTCATGGCAAAGGGAGTCAAAATTACTGTATAGTAAGCAGTTTGTGGATCGTGTGAGTGATCATCTCTTGGAGAATCCAATGTCGGTTCCGAAGATATCGGTTGTCATGGAGCATCGGGAAGATGTGTGGGACGTAGTCGCTTCTCTAAAAGGAATGTATGAAGAAGTGGACGCCATTCCGACATCCGACTATAAACTGGATATCGTGCCAAGGGGCGTATCGAAGCTTAGAGGGCTGATGTATCTGTCAGAACGCCTCGGAGTGAAGAAGGATCAAATTGTGATGGTCGGATCGGGGCTGGATGACATCGACTCCTTGGAATGCTGTGGTCTTGGTGTTGCTATGGGAGATGCCCCAAGACAGGTAAGAGATGCAGCGAACTGGATTACACGGAGCCAAAGCGAAAAAGGCATCCCGTATTTTGTTACAGAACTATTCCGCAAGCAGCACCCGATTCCATTCCTGAAGAAAATGAACATCATTAAATCATAAACCGATACACCCCGCATTTCCATTGGAAAGCGGGGTGTTGTATTTATTTCAGTGGGCCTCCCTGCCATTGACCATTCCCACCCCATTCTGTACACTTATAAAAGCTTATTAGATTTGGTGGAAGGTGATTAGAACGTGAATGTTTTGATAAAAGGAATCGAGGATGAGCGTTTTGAGCGCCCCCTGCGATTGATTGCGAATTTATTTTTTGAAGAATCCGTGATTCACTTTGGCCGTTGTGACGACATGGATCTTCAAGTCAAAATAGAACTTTCAATAGAAGAAAAGATTGAAGCGAAAGCCGTGTTGACAAAGCCGTCTTCTGACGAATCATACACTGCGGCCTATGAACGTGGCTGGACTTCATATGAAAATGAAAAGGAACGTTTCAAACAGCTGAAAACAGCAGTATCTCATGTGTATCTGAATATACTTCAAGACCTGACGGGAATCAGGCAAAAGTGGGGGATCTTAACAGGGATCCGTCCTACCAAGCTTTTACATAAGCAGACTCAGCTAGGGATTCCCCAGGAGGAGATTCAAGCGAAATTGAAGGAAGAATACCTCATTACCGACGAAAAAATTCAGCTGATGCAAAACATCGTGGACCGTCAGTTATCGGTTGTGCCGGATCTCTATGATCTCCAGAATGAAGTGAGCATCTATATCGGAATCCCATTTTGCCCTACCAAATGTGCGTATTGTACATTTCCTGCATACGCGATTCTCGGTAAACAAGGTAGGGTCGATTCGTTCCTGGCCGGGCTTCACTACGAAATCCAGGAAATGGGACGCTGGCTCAAAGAGAATAATGTCAAGATTACGACGATTTACTATGGTGGAGGTACACCGACAAGCATCACGGCAGAAGAAATGGATGCCCTATATGAAGAAATGTATCAATCATTCCCCGATGTGGACGCGGTAAGGGAAGTGACGGTAGAAGCAGGGAGACCGGATACAATTTCCCCGGATAAACTAGAGGTACTAAAGAAATGGAATATCGACCGTATTTCCATCAATCCTCAGTCGTATACACAAGAAACATTAAAAGCGATCGGCCGTCATCACACCGTGGAAGAGACCATTGATAAATTTCATTTATCCCGCAACATGGGAATGAACAACATCAACATGGATCTCATTATCGGACTACCGGGTGAAGAGCTTCCAGAACTTCAGCATTCTCTGGATGAAACCGAAAAGCTCATGCCTGAATCGTTGACCGTCCACACTTTGTCCTTCAAGCGCGCGTCTGAAATGACGAAGAATAAAGATAAGTATAAAGTGGCAGACCGGGTGGAAATCGAGAAGATGATGGACCTTGCTGAGGAATGGACGAAGGCTAACGGCTATGAGCCCTATTACTTATATCGTCAGAAGAACATTCTGGGTAATCTCGAAAATGTCGGATATGCTCTCCCCGGACAGGATAGCCTCTATAACATCATGATCATGGAAGAAGTCCAAACCATCATTGGCATCGGCTGCGGGGCTGCAAGTAAATTCATCGATCCGAAGACCGGAAAGATCACGCATTTTGCCAATCCGAAAGAGCCAAACGCCTACAACCTGGGATTCAAAGAATATACCGATAAGAAGATCAAGATCCTCAATGACATATTTTCATAAGCCTCTTTTTGCGAAGTTTGTTGTTCTATAACATAAGATCTGCCTGGGCTCTGTGAAATTAGTATGTGCTGGATGGTGAGGGGAACTGCTCCGCTTGCAGCTAGCGTTCGGCCGAGCCTCCTCAGCTTAGCCGAACGGGGTCTCGGCACGCCCGTACTTCCGCAGGAGTCTACACAGTTCCCCTCACCATCGATAAGGAAATTTCGAGACAGAGCTTAAAAGTAACAAAACTATCTAAAAAATACGGACTATCGCTTCTTTACAAGAAGTTATTTACCGTGGGAGCATTGTTTGATTCACTTGAAAGATTGTTCAATGATCCATCAATTTAGGTAAAATCTTCTTTTATTCCTTTGTAGATTCTTTGTTTTGTGGAGGAACTTTCAACATACCTAGAATAGGAGCTTTTTGTGTTTTTCTATCTATACTTGTAAGCAGTAAGAATGTAGTAGCACAGAGTGGATTGTAGCGGAAGGCACTTGACTCCTGCGGGAAATAGAGGAAAGGTCGAGACCCCGCAGGGCAAAGCCCGAGGAGGCTCGACTTCCTCCCCGCGGAAAGCAAGTGCCTGGAGCGAAAAGGAACGGTCTATGTTTTCACACTTGCACTCATTCATAAGAGGCTGTACTTTCTGTGTGTAAATAGCAACAATGTTTACGAAAAGAGCTTTTTATTAAAACAAGCTGTCCAGAGAACTTCTGGACGGCTTTTATTTATATTTAAGCACGTGTTGCTATATGAATCTAACGGAATTTTTCAATAATACTTAAAGGATTACATCTGAAAAGGTCGAATTAGTAAGGTAGACATAGAAATTCAGACAATATTTTTGTAAACGCTTACTAATATTGAGGGGAGAGATCGAATATGATGCAAACACCTCTGCTTTTGACACAAATGATTGAACGAGCCGAAAAGTATTTTCCTAACAAAGAAATTGTTTCACGTACTGAGTCCGGAATAAGCCGCTTCACGTATAAACAGTGGGGAGAAAGAACAAGGAGACTTGCAAGCAGTCTATCAAAACTTGGGGTTGAAGAAGGGGATAAGGTCGGGACACTTGCCTGGAACCACCATCGACATCTTGAATCCTATTTTGCGATTCCTTGTAGTGGGGCTGTCCTACATACGATCAATATTCGCTTATCACCTCAGCACATCGTATATATCATCAATCATGCCAAGGACCAGGTACTCCTCATCGACTCAGACATCGTACCGCTCATCGAAAAAATCAAAGACCAGATACCGACAGTCAAAGCGTTCATTGTAATGACCGATGGAGACTTGCCGGAAACCACTTTGGAACCGGTTTATCATTATGAGAGATTGCTGGAGGAAGGCGACCCTGCTTTCCAATTCCGTACTGACATTGATGAAAATGCTCCTGCCGGGATGTGTTACACCTCAGCCACAACTGGAAATCCTAAAGGGGTCATTTATTCTCATCGTGGAATCGTCCTGCATGCCATGGCGCTGGGGCTTGCCGATACCACTGGTGTTTGTGAAAGAGACGTGGCCCTGCCTGTCGTACCGATGTTCCATGTAAATGCATGGGGACTTCCATTTGCCTCGGTGTGGTTCGGGACGAAGCAGGTTCTTCCTGGACCATATTTCACTCCTGGATTGCTGGCTCAGTTAATGAGGGATGAGAAGGTAACCATCTCTGCAGGGGTCCCGACCATTTGGCTTGGCTTGCTCAATGAATTAGAGAAAAATGAATATGATCTCTCCAGCCTTCGTTCCGTTCTATGCGGGGGTTCTGCGGCTCCTAAAGGAATGATTAGAACCTTTGAAGAGAAATTCGGCATTCCGTTCATGCATGCATATGGAATGACGGAAACAAGTCCGCTTGCCGTGATTGCTGCATCGAAAAGCTATCATGATGATCTTTCCCCTGAAGAAAAGCTTGATCTGAAAGCAAAGCAAGGGATCCTCGTCCCTGGACTGGACATGAAAATCGTCGGGAAAGACGGAGAAGTGGCTTGGGATGGAAAGGAAATGGGAGAGCTTGCCCTGAGAGGTCCATGGATTGCTTCTGAATACTATGAAGATGAAAGAACACAGGAAGCATTCCGTGATGGCTGGCTGTATACAGGTGATGTGGTCACCATCGACGAAGAGGGCTACATTAAAATCGTTGACCGCACAAAGGACTTGATCAAATCAGGTGGGGAATGGATTTCTTCTGTAGACCTTGAAAATGCCCTCATGGCACATGAACATATCTTCGAAGCAGCGGTAGTTGCCGTTCCCCATGAAGAATGGCAGGAACGCCCGATCGCTTGTGTGGTGTTAAAAGACTCGGGAAAAGGAAATGTGTCCAAAGAAGAAATCATGGATTTTCTGAAACCACAGTTTGCCAAATGGTGGCTGCCGGATGAGATCCTGTTCCTTGATGAGATTCCCAAAACGTCAGTAGGTAAATTTTTGAAGAGAGCCTTGCGGGATCAAGTACAGGATAAAATGAAACAAACATAAATCGTATGAGAGGTCGGTACGAAGTCGACCTCTCTTTTGAATTATTATACTATTCAAAATAATAATTCCTAAAAATAGGATATTACGCTATGCTAGAAGAAAGGGGAGGGATTTTTTTGACAGTGTCAAATCAATACGAAACAGTAAAATTACATAAAGATGGTAAGGTGGCAAGGCTTCAGCTGAACCGGCCTCAATCACTGAATGCGTTGGATGCAGGGCTTATGGGAGAGCTCCTGGCTGCGTTAAAAGAAGTGAAAAATGACCCATCGATTTCTTTATTGGTCCTGACAGGGGAAGGAAAGGGGTTTTCTTCTGGAGGAGATATTAAATCCATGCTTTCATTAAGCGGAGAAGAACAGTTCTCAAGTATTATGGATACCATCAGTGAACTGGTGATGACGCTTTACACCATGCCGAAAATTGTTCTAACAGGTATACATGGTGCTGCTGCAGGTCTTGGTTTCAGCCTGGCGCTTTGCTCCGACTATATTTTGTGTGAAGAAGACAGCAAGCTCGCCATGAACTTTATCGGCATCGCATTGATTCCGGATGGTGGAAGTCATTTTCTTCTGCAGGAGCGCCTGGGAACACATAAAGCGAAACGATTGATTTGGAACGGTAAAGTATTGGAAGGGCAAGAGGCTCTTATGAAGGGACTGGTTGACGAAGCGATTCCTTCAGGAAAATTGGAAGAAGGCATAGAACGCTATACAAAACAAGTATTAAGTGCACCGACGAAGGCGATGCTGAAAACGAAAGATGTATATGTCACATTAAACAAAGAAAGACTTCAGCGGGCACTTGATCTGGAAAAAGAAGGGCAATGGCTCATGCGCCAAACCTCGGATCACCAGGAAGGCATTCGCGCATTTGTGGAGAAAAGAAGACCTGAATTTAAGGGAGAATAATAGTTAAAAAGAACTAACCTGAAGGGGTTGGTTCTTTTTTATTATACATTCAGCCTTTTAATTTAAAAATGCATTACAAGCCACTTGACGTGACCCGCAATGCAGGGTGTAAGCCTTACACATGAAACAACAACAGTTTCCCCAGAGGAGAAGTACAGCGATGAGTATGATCGGAGTACCCCTTTTCTTCTAACATGGATTCTCCCATTTTCTTTGCGTCGCTGTCGGATGAAGCTTCGAATGATTCATCCAGAATCTTTTTTCCGTCTTTTTCAAAAACCGTCAATTTGTATACTTTCATTGTGATATACCCCTTTGTATTGAATTCATGTACTCTTTTATTTTTTCATATTATCATTTTTTTGGAAAGTCTAAATAGTTTGATAAAGAAAAAAGGATGGAAAATGAAACCTTTTTTGGATAGAATCGTAGAGTACTAGAGAGAAAAAAGATGCTCGTTTTATGGGTATGGGAGGGAAATGCTGAAATGGGTTTGAATATACAACAGGTAACCAAACGGTTTGGACAATTTACAGCAGTTGATCAGCTGTCACTGAACATCCCGCCGGGTGAAATGTTTGGGTTCCTGGGCGCGAATGGGGCCGGGAAGACGACGACATTTCGAATGGTGTTAGGGTTGTTAGATGCAACGGAAGGGCAGATTACGTGGAAAGGGAAACGGATCGATTATTCCACAAGTCCGGAAATTGGATATCTGCCTGAAGAAAGAGGACTATATCCGAAAATGAAGGTGAGCGATCAGATCGTCTATCTGGCCCGTCTTCGTGGGATGGAGAAAAAGATCATCCTGAAGGAACTGGATTACTGGCTGGAACGATTCAATGTTCCTCAAAACGTCAACAAGAAAGTAGAAGAACTTTCAAAAGGAAATCAGCAAAAAATACAGTTTATCGCATCGGTTATCCATAAGCCAAGTTTACTGATTCTCGACGAACCGTTCAGCGGTCTCGATCCGGTTAATGTTGAACTGTTAAAGGATGCGGTCCGGGAAATCAAGAATAATGGAACGACAATCGTGTTCTCCAGTCACCGCATGGAGCATGTGGAGGAGCTCTGTGAAAGCCTGTGCATCATGCATAAAGGGCGTCCCGTCGTGCATGGTGGCTTGAAGGAGATCAAACGTTCTTTTGGGAAGAAGAATGTGGTGATTCACTCCGATTTTGATCTTCTATATCTGAAGGATATGAATGGAGTGACGAAGCTGAAAGAAACAACGGAAGGAGTGCTTCTTCAGGTCGAGTCTGAGGCTGCTGCCCAGGGGGTATTTCATGATGTTGTTCAAAAGGGATTCCTTCGTAAGTTCGAATTAGAAGAACCTTCCCTGAACGATATCTTCATAGAAAAGGTGGGAACTTCTTATGAATAATTTCTTCTTGATCCTTAGTCACTCTTATTTATCTAAGCTTAAGGCTAAATCTTTTATCATATCCACCGTCATCATTGCCGCAGCCCTTGTATTATTGGCCAATTTTGACAGTATCATATCGAACTTCAGTGATGATGACACGAGTAAGATAGCGGTTCAGGACGAAACGGGCAAGCTGTATGATCCGCTTGTGCAACAGCTGGAGATCATGGATAGCGAGATTGAGCTTGAACCTGCCACTCAATCGATGGAAGAAATCGAAAAGAAAATAGAATCTGAAGAAATAAAAGGAATACTCATTTTGAGTGAAAGCGCTGAAGGTCTTCCACAAGCTCTGTATAAATCCAATTCGTTATCAGAGTCCAATGTGACCGGGGAATTACAAATCGCCCTGCAAAATGTAAAGTCTTCACTGGCTGCAAGTATTCTGGAGCTTACAGGTGAAGAGCTGGCACTTCTTAGCGGTCCTGTTGCCTTTGAGAAGGAAGCCCTTGTTGCAGGAGCCAAGTCTGAAGAAGAACTAAGTCAGGCAAGGGGAATTGTATATGTTCTATTATTCTTTATTTATTTCTCTGTCATCGCTTACGCCAACATGACAGCCATGGAAGTCGCGACAGAAAAAAGCTCCCGGGTCATGGAAATCCTCATATCGAGTGTCTCCCCGGTGAAACAAATGTTTGCCAAAATTATTGGAATCGGCCTCGCAGGGTTAACACAGTTAGCCGTAATCCTGGCTGTAGGCTATTTTACAATGATTCAAAAGAAAGATGAACTGGTCGGGGGGTTCTTTGAAGGATTCGGATTTGAATCTCTATCTGTAGGTGTCATCATATATGCGGTCTTATTCTTTTTATTAGGGTATTTCCTGTATGCAACGCTGGCTGCATTACTGGGATCTCTTGTCAGTAGAATCGAAGATGTACAGCAGATGATCATGCCGATGACCTTCCTGATCATGATTGGATTCTTCATCTCCATGTTCGGTCTTGGAAATCCGGAATCCAGTTTTGTCACGATCACTTCGTATATCCCGTTCTTTACACCGATGGTTATGTTCCTTCGTGTAGGGATGCTGAATCTTCCAGTGTATGAACCCGTCATAGGAATTGTGGTCCTCCTTGTGACGATTATTATTCTTGGAGTATTTGGAGCAAGGGTGTATCGCGGAGGAGTGCTCCTGTACGGTAAATCTAATTCATATAAAGATATTAAAAAAGCAATCGATATCACATCGAAAAAATAATAGGTAAGAGAAGGCTGTCTCCGTCGTCCGGGGCAGCCTTTCTCTATGAATCGCGTGAAATGTTGAATATATACTGAAATTATCGCCGGTTTTAGGATATAATGAAAGAATATAAGAACGTATATTCGTAGTGCAGGGAGGGAACTTCATGGGGAAGATCCGGTTTTTTCATGTAGCAGATCTACATCTTGATAGTCCTTTTATCGGACTAAAACATTTACCGAAAGAATTGTTCGAACGAATACATAATAGTACCTTTGCCTCTTTTGAAAAAGTGGTAAGGGAAGCGATTCATAGACAAATTGACTTCATGATCATAAGCGGGGATCTGTTTGACGAAGAAGATCGCAGCATTCGTGCGCAGGCGAAATTATTGAAGCAATTCAAGCTGTTACATTCAAACAACATTCCTGTATACGTTGTTCACGGTAATCATGATCATCTTGGAAGCTTTCGATTAGAGCTCGATATGCCGGATAACATACATATTTTCAACACAGAAACAGAAGCGAAACAGCTTACTGTAAAGAATGGGACAACTGTAGATATAGTCGGATTCAGCTATGGTACAAGACATATCCAGGAGAGAAGGATTGCTGATTATCCCAAACGTTCCGTTGACCGCTATACGATAGGCATCCTCCATGGAAGCGAAGGAAGTGTGCATTCTTCACATGAAACGTACGCTCCTTTTGCAGTAAGGGAACTATTGGAGAAGAATTATCACTACTGGGCTTTGGGGCATATCCATGAGCGGCAGATTCTGCAACAAGAGCCCTACATCGTGTATCCAGGTAACATCCAGGGAAGACATCGAAAAGAAACAGGTGAAAAAGGATGCTATGAAGTGGTGCTTGATCATCACCATACAGAATTAACATTTATCCCGACTCACGACTTGATGTGGAAGACATGCACCGTATCCCTTCAAGGTGTTCAGCGCTTTGGGGAAATCTTTCAGCGTATCCAGCAAGCTCTGGAATCTCTTGAAGAAGGAGATGTGTTAATTGAGGTGATCTTGACGGATGATGAATCACTCCCTCAAGACATGGCTGGCAAAATAGAAAATGGTGATCTACTGGAAGCATTGCAGTCAGAATACGAGAGTCACCGGGGATTGAAGTGGATTCATTCAATACGATGGAATCATATACAAGCAAGTCGTGGAATGGAACAGGATCCATTCAAACAGGAAGTAATGGAGACCCTGGAAAACATGGGTGAAGAAGAATGGAAGGATGCCCTGGCAGAACTGTTTGAACACCCTTCTATTTACCGCTTTCTGGATCCCTTAAAGGAAGAAGAGAAGAAATCTTTAATAGAAGAAACAGAGCACTTGTTACAAAATAAAGGCTGATCGTGGAGGTGAAGGGGGTGAAACTGCTCGAACTTCATATTTATGGATACGGAAAAATAGAAAACAAGCACTATACGATGGGTGACCTTCAATTATTCTATGGGGAAAACGAAGCTGGTAAATCAACGATTATGTCGTTCATACATAGCATTTTGTTCGGGTTTCCGACGAAGCAGCAATCCCTCCTCAGGTATGAACCGAAATCTACTACAGAGTATGGCGGGAGGATCCTTTGCAGCATGGAAGGACAAGGACTCCTCAGTATCGAGCGGGTTAAAGGGAAGGCCACAGGGGACGTGACCGTTCAATTCGAGGACGGAAGAACCGAAGGAGAGGAAACCCTTCAACAACTGCTCGGAAATATGGACAGGGCAACTTACCAAAACATATTCTCATTCAACCTCGAAGGCCTGCAAAACATTCAGCGCCTCAAAAAAGATGAACTGAACCGCTACCTATTCTCTGCAGGCTCTACAGGGACGGGCCTCCTGTTACAGATGGAACAGAATTGGCAAAAAGAAAGGGAACAGCTGTTTAAGAAATCGGGAAGAAAGCCGATGGTTAACGCAGTGCTGACACAATTAAAACTCCTTGAAAAACAAGTAAAGGAAGGAAAAGAAAAAAATGATCAATACCGTCCTCTCATAGTAAAGCAAAAATCGTTAGAAACCCGGATTTCATCCTTGGAGACCGAAAAGGCATCTCTTGCTGAAAAGAAAGAGAACCTGATTTCAGTTAATGAAAACTGGGATGCACTCACTAGCTTCAAAAGAGTGGAGGAGCGGCTTACCCAATTGGAAACAATTGAGTTTCCTGCAAAAGGATTAGAGCGTTTAAACGAACTTAAAACGGAAGAAAGACAAGTGTCGGCATATCTTGAAACCTTGGTGACGAAACAAGAAAATCTGCATAATAAATTAGAATCAGAAGTGATTGATCCTTCACTGGTTGAAGACCTTCCTTTTATAGAAAAGATATTGTCTCAACAGTCTTTTTATATGAAATGGAAAGAAGAAAGCAGTGAACGGAGCAGAGAACTAAAAACGGTGCGTAGTAAGATCAACGATACGATCCGTGAATTGGGATTAACAATAGAGATGGAGAACATCCCGGCCCTGGATACTAGCTTAATGATGTCTGACCGTATTCAAAACGCATTGGATCAGCAATCAAAGCTCCTTCATGAACGGGAAAGCTTTCAGAAGCATTACGAAGAGGAAGAAGAAGAACTTCACCACATCGAAAGGAAGTGTGATAGCTTAGAGGACCGGCTGATGGAAGAAGATGAGTATCAAGAATTGCAAAGAACGGTGAAAATGGAATCTTCCCGGCAAGCTTCACGGGACCAGGCACATTGGATGAGCCTGCAAGTGAAAGAGGCAGAAGAACGTTTCATCAGAAAAAAGTCCTCCTTCTCCCGGCAGCTCCTCTTAATGGGTGCAGCACTCCTTCTTTTATTCGGGATTGGGTCATGGGCAATCGTGAACGCAAATGGACTCATTATCGGTATCAGCTTGCTTCTTCTCATTGTAGTAGGTGCATCGGGAATGCAGGCGAGGGGTAATCTGCGAGAAGAATCCAGCATCCTTCAACAAACTAAAGCACGAGCAAAAGAGTTTCAGCCGGAAGGTCAAATGGAATTTCACTCTTTGGATAGGGCTGAGCAAAGCCTAAAGCAGCAAATGGAGTTGAGGAACGAGTGGAAGCAGCGAATTCTTTCATTAGAAGAGCAACAGGCAAAACTCCAGAAGCTCCATGAAAAACAGAAGGAAGTAGAGAAAGAAATTGTTTCAGGAGATGAAAGGATATCCGGTCTGAAATCAGAGCTCTGTTTACCTTCTGATTTTCACTGGAAGTGGCTGCCTGATGCGTTTGTCAAAATGAAAGAGACCGTCTCGAATTATGAGGCTTATATCCAACTTAAAGAAGAACAAGAATATGTGGTCCGAAAGTTGAATGAGTATAGGGACCATTGTCAGGAATGGTTCCACCGACACTCTCTCACGTTTACCACAGTGGATCAGGCCATAATTAAACTGAAGGGGATCATGCAGGATATTGAAAAGAAAACCCTCATAATCAATAGCATCCAAACGGAGCTCGAGCCTCTTTCTTTCGAGATAGAGAAGCTCAGAATTGAAGGTGGAAAGATCCGTGAAGAGGTTGGAACCCTTCTTCAATCTGCAGGGTGCATGGAAGAAACGGAATTTCGAGAAAAAAAACTTCACGCAGAAGAGAGAATGGACCTATCGGCTCAATATAATGGAATGAAAACGAGGCTGACCGAACGAACACTCAACACGTTTCTTCGGTTTGATTCAGAGGAAGATAGCAGAAAAGAATTAAAATGGGTATCGAAACGAATCGAAGAGCTTTCAACTGAGCTCTCTGCTCATCAAAAAGAGCTCGCTACCATTTCGTATGAAATAAAAGTGCTGGAGGAAGGAAAGAGCTACTCCACGATCCTTCAGGAGTTTCAAAGCAAAAAGGCTGAGCTTCAAGAACTTGCGTATGACTGGTCCAAATATACGTTAGCACAAGTGGCCTTAAGGAAAACAATGGATCTTTACCAGAAATCGAAGATGCCTAAAGTGATGGAGCTTGCAGAGGAGAACTTTAGAGAGCTGACGGAAGGGCACTATCTACGGATCTTCTTACGGGATGATGAGATGATCAGGGTAGAGAGGAAGGACGGTGCAGTTTTCCATGCAGTGGAACTCAGTCAAGGAACGAAAGAACAGTTATACATCTCGATTCGCTTTGCCCTCATTCAATCTTTACGGGACAAGTACCCATTGCCGGTAATGATCGACGATGGCGTAGTCAACTTTGATCGGGAAAGAACGAACGCATTTCTAAAGCTGTTGAGGAAAATGGCAACGAACCATCAGACTCTGTTCTTCACCTGCCATTCACATATAAGAAATGAGTTTACCAAGGATGAAATGATCGTGTTAAAGCGAATGGATAAGGAATCGATCCGAAATGCATGATTCTTTAAAGAATTTGAATTGGCAATAATTTCTCAGATTCGTTACAATACTACAAGGAGTTTGTTTACACGAGCACGGGAATGAAATGAAAGTCAGAAAGAAGGAACACATAGTATGACAAAAACAAAAGGGTCCAAACGAAATCGGGGACCGCTGGCACTACTGAGCTTTAACTTATTTATCGTCATGGTTGGAATCGGGCTGGTCATCCCCATTCTTCCTTTCTACGTCGAAAAATTCAACGCCAATGCTCAAACGCTTGGAGCGTTGGTGGCTGTATTTGCCTTTATGCAGTTTTTATTTGCTCCTATCTGGGGACGGTTATCCGATCGAATCGGGAGGAAACCATTAATCACCATCGGCCTGATAGGGTTTGCCATAGCTGAATTCATTTTTGCCTTTGCTGTAGGATTATGGATGCTATTTCTGTCCAGGATACTGGCAGGCGTTTTCGGCTCAGCATTAATGCCGACTGCCATGGCCTATGTATCAGATGTTACGGATGAGGACAATCGGGGGCAAGGGATGGGGATCCTTGGTGCCGCCATGGGTCTTGGAATCGTCATCGGGCCTGGAATCGGAGGATGGCTGGCAGAAATCAATCTCTCCTATCCATTTATCTTTGCAGGGATCGCCGCCTCCATTGCAGCCATCGTTTCGGTCATCATATTACCGGAATCCTATCCAAAGGAAAAAAGAACCTTTGACCCGAATGAGAAACGTGAAAACCGCTTCGTGGTCATGAAGAATGCGGTGATGAGTCCGGTCGGGTTTCTGTTGGTACTCGTATTCATCATGAGCTTTGGATTGGCGAATTTCCAATCAATCTTCAGCTACTATGCACTTGAACGATATGGATATGGTCCACAGGAAGTCGGGATCATCATTTTGATCATAGGTATCATCGGTACTCTTGTCCAAGGAGTGGGTGTGGGAAGGGCGACGAAGATCTTCGGTGAGGAAAAGGTCGTAATCGGCTCGTTGCTACTCAGTGCACTGGGATTTGTCATCATGACATTTGCCACTAACTTTGTAGGGGTCTTGATCACAACCGCCGTTTTCTTTGTCGGAAACTCCATGCTGCGTCCATCGTTGAATTCCCTTATTTCAAAACTGGCAGGAGAACGACAGGGGACCGTCATGGGGCTGAACAACTCATTTCTCAGTCTGGGTAACGTCGCTGGACCATTACTTGCCGGGACACTGTTTGAGTGGAATATACATATTCCCTACTTCTTCGGAGCATTCATTATGCTCGTAGGACTGGTAGCGACGAAAGTCTGGATTAGCAAGAAACAAAAAAAAGCATTGGTGAATTAGGCACAGAGCCGTCTCCTGGTGGGGGCGGTTTTTTTGTTGTGGAAAGAGAGGGACGGACCTCTGGAATTTGATCATCGTTTGGCACAATCCATGCCCACATCTCGCTCCAACCCTTTCCACCCCTGTACTCTATTGAAATATGATATACTGAAACTACTACTAATATAGTTGGACGGAGGAGAAGAGATGTCTGGGATTACACAATTTAATGTCGGAGAAACAATCGAATTACCCCTATTAATTAAACAAATGACCAAAGGCACGACAAATACAGGTAAGCCGTTTTTAACGCTGATTCTGCAAGATAAGAGTGGAAACATGGAAGCTAAGCTTTGGGATGCTTCTGAGCAGGATGAGAAGGCATATCAACCTGAAACAATCGTACAGGTTGTTGGAGACATACATAGTTATCGTGGAAAGAGTCAGCTCAAGATCAAGCAGATTCGCCCGGCTTCTCCGGCAGATGGTTATGCCATTTCGGACTTCCTGGAAACGGCGCCGGTAAGCATTGAGGAAATGACGAGTAAGATCACTCAGTATATTTTTGAAATGAGAAATCCAAATATTCAACGCATTACAAGGCACTTGATTAAAAAATATCAGAAGCCTTTCCTGGAATATCCGGCGGCTACCAAGAATCATCATGAATTTGTGTCAGGCCTTGCGTATCATGTTGTGTCGATGCTGGATCTCTCGAAGGCCATTGCAGGACTGTATCCATCCCTGGATTCAGATCTATTGTACGCCGGGGTCATTCTTCATGATTTAGGCAAAGTCATAGAGCTTTCAGGTCCAACCTCTACTACGTATACGATTGAAGGGAATCTGATCGGTCATATTTCGATCATGGTAAACGAGATTGGAAAAGCTGCAGATGAGCTTGGAATTGAAGGGGAAGAAGTGATGATCCTTCAACATCTCGTATTGAGTCATCATGGAAAAGCGGAATGGGGTAGTCCTAAGCCGCCGCTCATTCGTGAAGCTGAAATCCTGCATTACATCGATAACGTGGATGCAAAGATGAATATGCTGGATCGTGCATTGGAACGGGTGAAACCAGGGGAGTATACAGAAAGAGTATTTGCCCTTGATAATCGTTCATTCTATAAACCGACTTTTCATAAATAGGTAACCTGTTAGACCCCGGAGAAAGGAACGGGGTCTTTTTAGTAGAATAAAAGATTAAATCCAGTTATGTTTTATCTCTTCCCTTCATATAGTGTTAATAAAGAGGACAAACCTATAAGGAGATGAAGCAAATGACACTACCTATTTGGATGTACTTGGTTGTAGCAGGGATTTTCGGGAGTGCCTTTATGACGATTAAATCAGCTAAGGAAGAAAAGAATATGGAAGATGAGTGGATAGAGAAAGAAGGAGAAGTCTACATTCATCGTATGGAAGAGGAGAAGGAGCGGAGACGTCAACTTACGTCTTGATCATAGAGAATAAAAAGGACTGACGGAATGGATCCGTCAGTCCTTTTTGGTCTACTCTTCGGCAGGTGCTGGAGCTTCTTCTCCTTCAGGTACAGCAGGAGCTTCTCCGCCTTCAGGTGCAGCCGCAGGGTTCAGCACTTGATCAAATGCTTTTTTAAGATCTTTATCTTTAATATTTAAGTCAGCTTTTTCGATTTCAGCTTTCATCGCTTCCTGGATTTTTTGAGGATCCACTTTCGAAAGCTTCAGTTCTTTTTCGATTTCCTTTTTCATCTCGTCAAAGGATTTCTTTTCTTTTTTATCTGTCACTTCAATGATGTGGTAGCCATATTCTGTTTTGATCGGCTCACTCACTTTGCCTTTTTCTAAAGTGTCCAGAGCTTTAGAGAATTCAGGTACGAAGTTTTGACGTCCTGCATTGTCTACCCAGCCTAAGCTTCCACCATTTTCAGCAGAACCGGGATCTTTAGAGTATTCTTTTGCAAGTTCTTCAAATTTTCCACCATCAGCTAATTTTTGTTTCACTTCTTTAGCTGTTTTTTCATCATCTACAAGGATGTGACGAACTTGAATGTCAGGCTTCCATGTCTCGTAGTATTCCTTTACTTCTTCTTCAGTGACTTTCACGTCAGAGATCGCAGCTTTTTCTTGAAGTAATTGAAGCTTTAGGTATTCTTTAAACGATTTTTCATCAAGATTATATTGTTGTAAGAACATTTCGAATTGAGGTCCCAATTGATCTTTGGCTTCACTCAGCTTTTCGTCAAATTCCTCTTTCGACACGTCATACTTTTCTTCAAGTACTTTCGTGTAAACCAATTCTTGAAGGGCTTGTTCCATTTGTGGAGTGAATTTTTGCTTCATTGATTTGTAAAGTTCATCTTTTGTTACGTCTCCAGCTTTTGTTGTTGCAACAACGTCACTGTTTCCTTCAGCACCGTCTCCGCTGCATCCTGCAAGTCCAACGACTCCCGCAGCCAATGATACTGAAATGATCCATTTTTTCATGGTGACCAACTCCTACAATTTATTCGTTTGGTGGCTTGTCAAATTTCTACAAACCATACTATAACATACTTTTCCCATGAAAAAAAATATTTTCCATATTAATCTTCAGAAAAATGGGCATTTTACACACCCATTTCCTAGGTACTTTCATATGATAAGAGCGAAGAGAGAAAAGGAGGTAATAAATATGAGCTGTGGATACAATTCCGGATTCGCGTTAATCGTAGTGCTGTTCATCTTATTAATCATCGTTGGTGCCGCATATATTTGCTAAAGAAAACTAAATTTATGACATTAGCCTAAAACAAATGGCAGCTAACTTGAATAAGATAAATTAGCGCTTCAAAGGAGGTGGAAAGTTATGGGTAATGCATACGGCGGAGGTTTCGCGTTAATCGTAGTACTGTTCATCCTGTTAATCATTGTGGGTGCAGCATGGCTATAATTTTAGCCTCAGGGTTTAAAGTTATCGGATAAAGACTGTAGAGGGGGCAATACCTTAAGAAAGGCGGCCCCTTTTGCTTTATTCATATTTAGGCGGCTTTTTCATACATGAAAGGAGGAAGCGCAGATGTCAGGTGCTTACGGCGGAGGATTTGCGTTAATCGTTGTTCTATTCATTTTGTTAATCATCATTGGTGCAGCATACGTTTGCTAATTTGAATATATAAAAAAAGCAGATCCGGATTTTTCCGGGTCTGCTTTTTGCTTGTCGCCTCTGAACGAGCCGCCTCCGCTTTTCTTTTATGTAAATAATATCTCTATATAAGAAGAGACCAGTAATATGGTGATTAGGATATTGATGGTTCTAAACACCTTTGGTTGGCGTTCTTCAGGTATTTCTTTTTGTAAACATAATGCGTTTGTCATTTTATTTATATAGAATAAGATGAAAACAGCAAACACTAAAAACATGGAGATCATCCAAACCCCTCCCCGTTATCTCCTTTAAGCTATACATTACCAAATAATTTCTCTAATTGGTAGCGAGAGTACTGCATTAATCATGCAAATAAGGCTTTTTGCATTCTTTTTACCATTCCGTCCAAGTCCCCCCAGGAATTTTCAATCGGTGTATGAAGAATCTTCGTGAAAATACCTGAGAAAAGCAGAAGGATGATTTCTTCCATCGAGTGTGTGTTTCAATGGCCGTCCATCATCCTTACTGATAAATCAATATTTCGTATCCATCATCATTCTCTTCAATTAATGCATTCTTTGGGGAATCCATGAGTTGCTTTGCATAAATAAAGTCAATGGCACAGATTCCTGAATGAAATGCAAGGAGCATTGTAAAGTAATGAGAATAGTGCGGAAAGTGGATGCATCCGTATAGCAAAATCCCGTTCAGTACAAAGAATGGTGCCACCAGGGCAAGCATGTAACGGTATTTTGAGATAGGCTGATCCACTCGCAAAGAAACGATCGGTAAAAAGAATAGTTTCCGATTGCATCTACATTTCATTTTTTTCACAAAGGGTAGTATCGGTACAATGTGAAAAAACTTATGCAACGGATAGATGCTCAACATTCCTATGAAGAACACAAGGAAATGGTTATCATAGAACGCACTTGGAAATAGTAAGTTAATTGGTACGTATATTAATGAGAATACCATCATCATGATGATGGATGAAAGTAAAAAGACTCGGTAAAATCCGAATTGTTTTTCCAGATTGATTGTTTTCCAGCAATGCATAAAAAAATCGCCTCCATTAGACGAATAAATCATAGTTAAGTGCCTAACATACTTTATTACGATTGCCGGAAAAAATCAATACATTTCAGGGTGATTTTTTCATATTTTTTAGAAGAACTTTTTGGGAAAGGTATGTTATAGTTTTGTACAATGAGAGTATGAGAATTTTTTGCAATGATTGAAGGGTGATTAAGATGAATGATTTACTGAAACGTATAGAGAAACTCGAGTATTATCAACGGTTAATGGCGGAGATGATCCCCGAAAATGGTTTTCCATTTCATCGAATCATCATTCGTATGGGTTTGTCGGAGAGAGAAGTGAAGGAGTTCTTTATAGTTTGTGATAGGTTGAGCATGAAACTCCAAAAGCAAAAAGCGGAAGGATTCGTGTACAATACTCCGCTTTTCAAAGAGTTTGAAGAAGAGCTTCATTCAAAGCTGAAGGTTCATGAAGTGGTTGATAGCTGTTTAGCTCAAGACATTTATCCAGCTTTGATGAAACAGTTAAAGAAGAGCTTGTAGATCAAGCCAATTCTTCTTCATCTTGAAATAATTCCCCCAGTTTTCCGTTATCATCAGAAAAATCATTTTCAATGTTATGAAACGATTTTTCGAATATCTCCATAAAATCATTTCCATATATATTTCGCACGACGGTCATCATCTCAATCATTTCAGGGAACTTTCCATATAATTCCCTTAATGGGGAAACTCCCTGGAAGATTGAGTGGCTCTCAGGCTTATAGTTCTTCATTAACTCAAGAAGTATATTTTCCCCTTTAGCCGTCAATTGAATATAGGTGTTCCGTTTATCGTTCTCCCGTTTAGAAAACTGTAGTAATTCCCGTTCTTCTAATTTCTTGGAGAAGTTAAATGCAGTTGAAACGTGCATAACACCAAACTTGGCTACGTCTGAAATGGAAGCACCCTTTAAATGATACGCAATCCAGAGAATATGATGTTCGTTGATATTTAAGTCGTATGGCTTGATCCATTGCTGCCAGTCCTTTTCTATGGCCTTCCACAGAGCTTTACTAAGCTGAGCCATCCTTTGACTGAAGAGCATAGCCTCTTTCAAAGTAAATTCTCTTTCCTTCATCTCATTCACCCACTTTGCTAGAAAATCTTTTTAAATCTAAGTAGTACCAAAATGACTTACTAAAACAACTAGTACAAAAAAGAAAGCGCTTATATTTTATTATGCCAATAAAGTAATAATTAATAAAGGTTAAATTGACAAAATTTTTCGAAGTATATAATTTTTGGTTTGGACATACTGTGAAAAACAGAGGTCGGTGGGTGGATGGATACTGTAATGACGGGATTTGTTCATGTAATTATTATATTAAAAGAAAAGACGGGGGATAATAATTTTTTTTCAAAACATGTTTCTTCAGAATCGATATAATCCCTATTTCAACAAAAAAACCCCACAGTCTTTCCTCATCATTAGTGAAAAGGGCTGTGGGGATCTGGTTATTGATTCGGTGTATTTGCTGAGTTAATCGATTTTTCCAAGTCTTCAATGGTTCTTTGGATGGATTGGATTTCTTCCTGAAGTCTTCGATTATTTGGCTCTGTTGAAGCCTGCCATTGTTTGAATGAAGCTTGAAGATCTTTAGAAAGCTGCATGACCGTTTCTTTTCCTTCCTGAGACAAGGTTCCGAGGGATTCTTTCAATTCGCCAATATTCACCTTCATCTCGTCGATTACTCCAGTCCAGTCATCTTTCTTGTCTTTGATTTGTGCACGGATATCTTTCCCTGATGAAGGAGACGTGAGAAGGGATGCTACTCCTCCGACCACTCCACCGATTAAAAGCCCGTATGCAAGAGATTTCTTGTTCACTATGATCACCTCGTTCTTCTAGTTCTATAATACTCTATTTCTACAATCGACATGTATTCTCCTTTTCCCTTTTAAAACAGATTAAAACAAGTCAATTCATAACTTTCTTGTATGCAGCATAAAAATAAAGGTAAGAGGTGGAGTAAAGGAGGGGTTGTAATCGATGGACGGGATAATCTTTGGTTTCTTTGCCCTCTGTGCAGTCTTATTTCTAAGTATGGTGTATAATTTCATTTCCATTCAAAGGCCGGGTATGTATCCTCCTAAGAATATATTAAAAAAGCGTGCTGCCATAATGGGGTCCGGTGGGGTGATTACCTTTTTGATTGGAGTGCTCTTATGGGTTGCAGTCAAGTAAGATATAGAAAAAGCCCTCCATTCAGGTGGCGATTCACAATGAATGGAGGGCTTTACTATGATTAAATTAGGATAGCTGTTCTGTTGTGGCAGCTTCTCGAATGGTTGAACGTTTTAATATCCCGTTAATGATTGGATAAACCACAAACATTGCCCCGGCGTTAACTAGTGTAGCTGGAAGTACGACTGCAGCAAATAGAGCAAAGAAAGCTCCAGGCAGACCGACAATCACATAAGCGGAAAGTAAGAATATACTTCCTGATACAAGCGTACCAAGTGCTGTTAGAACAGAAGCTCCTACAAGTGAACGAGTGATTTTTTTAGTTGCCAGGAAAAGTCCGTAAAATACGAATGCGGTGATCGGTTTATCAATCAGGTTAGGTAAAAATCCTCCAGGGAACTGTGTTGTCAGACCTGAAATGACTCCAGTTAATAAACCTAAAAGCAATACGTTTTTCTTAGCTGGAAATAATATAATGCCCAGAAACATCATCGTAAGCATCATGTCCGGCTTCATTCCTAAGAAAATTCCAGGAATCACTGTGTGCAGGACGGCTCCGATCCCCACTAATAATGACAGGGATACAAGTGTTTTTGTATTCATTTCTCATCTCTCCTCAACTAAACTATACTATTTGCTTCTCCTAATGTGCACTGTTGCCATTAGCGAAAAGATAGGTACATTATAACATACCGAAAATCGTTGTCAAAGATTAATTATTCTGAAAAAACCTGATTCCCTTTAGCTTCAGGGATCAGGCTCGATTTTTATGAAAGATGCTGTGCTATGGATTCAGCTATTCCTTTTAAGTCCTCTTGAGTGTAGTCATCATTATGTGTCTTCCAAACGGCTCCAAAGCCATCTCCCTGGCCGTAGCGGGGAATGAAGTGCATGTGGAAATGGAAGACAGATTGTCCTGCTTCTTCACCTGCGTTGCTTAACAAGTTCATTCCAATTGGATTAAACTCGGCCTTTATACTCTCAGCAATTCTAGGTGCAACGGAGAAGAGGCGGCTTGCCATATCGGGAGTCAGCTCATAGATATTTTCTTTATGTACCTTTGGAATTAGTAATGTATGTCCTTTCGTCACTTGACTAATATCAAGGAAAGCAAGGACATGCTCATCCTCGTACACTTTCATTGCAGGGATCTCACCGTCGATAATCTTGCAAAAAATACAGTCACTCATATTTACTCCACCTTTCAGTAATGGCATTTTTATGTATTTTATCATGAAAGAGAAAATAAATGAAGAAGAGACAGGAACGATTTTCCTGCCTCTCTTCGTGAAGGGGTAATACTATAAAGGTTTATATGTCAGGCTTCATTGTCTTTGATAAACACCTCATTCGCTAGTAGCTTCTGTAGTGATACATTCTTAAGTTAGAATGAAAATTGTTCAATGCGACCATCCCCTTATCTTTTCGCTATTTAAGCAATTCAGACAATAGAAACTGTTAGCCGTCTTGGACAAACACCTCATTTGCTATAAGGATGATATGTGTAAACCATTAGAAACATGAATGACTTTGTGCAATGTGACCATCCCCTTATCTCCTAAGCTTGAGAAGCTAATAAAGTAAGTTGATTCAGTCAAAGTGTGCTTTAACAAACACCTCATTTATCAATTTTTTGAACAAATGAATATGGTGAGTGTGTCATTCACTATAGAAGACGACAATCCTTACAGTCGCAAACAATAGTGAAATCGGTTAGCTGGTCTTTAACAACCATCCCCTTTTTCTTATTGCTGGCCCCTTCAAATATTATGATGTTCAAATCGGTTATGGTTATGAATGCTAAAATATGGAATGGGAAATTGGTTTAACAATGCCTTTACCATGAAATTTTGATAAAATAGAGAAAACCATGTAGAAGAGAAAGGACGTTGCTGTTCGTGTCATTATTAGAAATCAAACACCTGGTTGGCGGATATACCCGAAAACCGGTATTAAAGGATATAACATTCTCCATACATTCAAATGAAATTGTCGGATTAATCGGCCTGAACGGAGCAGGGAAAAGTACGACGATCAAGCATATAATTGGTCTCATGGAAGCAAAGCAAGGAGAAGTGTCCATTAATGGTCACACCTTGAAGAGTGATGCCGATCAGTATCGAAAGCAGTTTTCTTACATACCTGAAACACCGATTCTTTATGATGAGCTTACCCTTGAAGAGCATTTAAAGCTTACGGCCATGGCTTACGGATTATCGGAGTCTGAGTATAAAGGAAGAATTGATAAACTGTTGAAGGCCTTTCGTATGGAGAAGAAGATGAGCTGGTTTCCTGCCCATTTTTCAAAAGGAATGAAACAAAAGGTGATGATCATGTGCGCCTTTCTTATTCAGCCCAGTCTCTATATCATTGACGAGCCGTTTGTTGGATTAGATCCACTCGGGATTCAGTCACTGTTGGATTGGATGCAGGAGATGAAGCAAAATGGTGCTGGAATACTGATGTCTACGCATATTTTAGCAACGGCAGAAAGATATTGTGACTCATTCATCATCCTTCATGAAGGGAAAATTCGTGCAAAAGGAACGCTTCAGGAGCTTCGAAAGGAATTCTCCATGCCGGGTGCAACGTTAGATGATATTTATATCCAGCTGACAAAGGAAGAATCCCATGATGAATAAGGTGGAAAGTATTTGGAAGAAACGAATTGTAGAGTATAATCAGGAGCTTCAAAAGTATTTGAAATACATGTTTAACGATCATTTACTATTCGTCCTGATCTTTGCTCTGGGAGGAGCAGCGTATACATATAATCAGTGGGTGAAAACCCTGGATCCTGCTTTTCCTGCACCACTCATCATGGCGGTGATCATTGGGCTGATACTTGCCTGGAGTCCGGTTTATACGTTTCTGAGGGAAGCGGATGCCGTATTCCTTTTACCGTTAGAAGGGCGTTTATCGAGTTATTTCACCAAATGCATCTGGATCAGCTTCATGTTTCAATCATACATTCAACTGCTCGTACTGGCTGCTCTCATGCCAATGTATGTCGCAGTATCCGGGAGCAGCTTTGGAAGCTTCTTTCCGTTACTTGGCTTTGTATTGGCCTTAAAGGTATGGAATCTGTATGTACGCTGGTTCATGCTGCGGTTTCAGGAAAGGGAAGCCCACCTGACGGACAGCTTGTTACGCTTTTTATTAAGCGGTGCTCTCGTGTTCTTGGTGTTATCGGGGGCTGAATACTGGATGGTCATCGCCGTTGCCTTCATCATGCTCGGATATGCGTTTTACTTTTTTCAATCAACAAAAGGTAAAAATCTTAAATGGGATTTGTTAATCAATCTGGAGCAGCAGCGAATGCTGATCTTTTACCGGATCGCCAATATGTTCACGGATGTGCCTAAGCTGAAAGGGAAGGTGCACCGGAGAAAGTGGCTTGATGGGCTTGTGCGGACACCTTTCTCTCAAGCATCGACGTATCGGTATTTATATCTTCGGTCGTTGGTGAGAACAAGTGAATATTCGGGTCTTTACATTCGGTTAACCTTGATCGGTGCTCTGTTGATTTATTCGAATTCTTCTTTTATCTTCAGTAATCTGACGGCATTAGTGTTTCTTTATTTAACAGCTTTTCAGCTGATCCCATTGTTTAAACGGTTTGATTATAAAATATGGGTACTCATTTATCCCGTATCACGGGAATTAAAGAAATCCTCTTTTCAAAAGATCATGAATCAGGCCATGATGATCCAAGCCGCTCTGTTTTCCCTTCCTCTATTTTTAAAGGGGGAATGGATAGAAGGGCTGATCACGTTACTGGTCGGGTTATCATTTTCAATTCTATTTAGTCAGTTTTACTTAGTCCAGCGATTGAAGAAGATGGAAGAAACATTATTTTAGTGAAACAATCCGCCAGAATGAAACGTATAAAAAAGAGTAAACAGATAAAAAAGGATGGTGGTTCAGTGTGAACCATGAAAGAGAAGAGCTCGATTCCTGGAAGCGTAAGTTCAGTAGAAAATCTTCCATCTTCCAACGTGTTTCGAAGCAGGCTCAAACTAAAGTGAATCAATGGATCCCTGAGAAAGCACATAACGTAGTAACGGAAAGTATCAAGAAGATGGTAGAGGTAACGTTAAAGGGAAGCGAGTGGGTACCCCTACAGCAGGTCTCGGTGAAGTATTCACTGAAGGAAAAAGAAGCGCTGATGAAGGAACGAATGGAATTTTACCGGAAAGCGGCAACGATTGAAGGAGCAGGAACAGGTGCAGGTGGAATCTTTCTCGGCCTGGCAGATTTTCCATTGCTCCTATCAATCAAAATGAAATTTCTGAGCGAATGCTCTGCCATTCATGGCTATGATCCAAAACAATATGAGGAACGACTGTTTTTGCTATATGTCTTTCAGCTTGCATTCTCCAGTGATTCTCATAAAAAACATGTCCTCGACATCATCGAAAACTGGGATGTGGAAAAAGAAAAACTGAAAGGATTGGACTGGAGAACTTTCCAGCAGGAGTATCGGGATTACATTGATTTCGTTAAATTGTTTCAACTCATTCCCGGGGTAGGGGCTGTGGTGGGAGCCTATGCAAACTATCAACTTCTTGATCAATTGGGGGAAGTGGCAAAATATGCTTATCGGATTCGGTACTTTCATGATATAGAATAGTAGTGAGGGAAGGTCGACGTGATGGTCGATCTTTTTTTTGTGAGGATAATTGGTAGGCTTTACGGGAAGCAAAGGCTTTTTTTTTATTTCCTCTGAATATTCAGGTATAGTTAGAAAGTACGTTATCATTATAGTAGTGAGGTGTGAAATAGATGAACAAACGCAAGAAAGGCTTGAGAGTGTTAGGACTTATTCTATTCTCATTCTTCTTCTTTTTAGCAGGGGTGTTCCACTTTATTGAAGCTCAAGGATTCGCCAAAATGATCCCTGAATTTATTCCTCTAAGGGAAGAAATCGTGTATATTACGGGAATGATCGAGTTTATATTGGCTGTACTCCTGCTCATTCCAAAGACTCGTGAAAAAGCGGGGGTCATCACAGCGATCTATTTAGTTCTCATCTTTCCTGCCAATATTTATGCCGCCATTAAAGGAATTCCAGCTCCAGGGAATGAAGAAGCGAATGTTGTGCTGCTTTGGGTGAGGTTATTATTTCAACCGCTATTGATATGGTGGGTCTTGGTGGTAAGTAAGGTTGAAAAAAATCATCGTTTTTATTAAGAGAAAAGGATCAGGCCATTATGGCGCCTGATCCTTTTTTTGACTTACTTTGTAAGCGTCTCTTTGACAGAATGCCTTGTTTGATATTGAATGGCAGCGGATGCCAGTGATTTAGCGGCAATCAGAAGAGCCTTTTCGTTAATATCAAACTTGGGATGATGGTGGGGGAAGGCAACTTCAACATTATCCGGCTTGGCTCCTGTAAAAAAGAAGGTACCCATTACATGTTCTAAGTAATGGGAGAAATCTTCCCCGCCCATTTGCATTTCAATTTCTTCCACTCTATGAACTTCATCGACTGTATCCACACTTTGAACCAACAGATCCGTTTCCTCTGCGTGATTCACGACAGCAGGATATCCGCGTTCATACACATATTCATACTCACAACGGGCTGAAAGGCATGCACCTTTCAGGATCTGTTCGATTTCTTCTTCGATAAAGTCTCTGACCTCAGGATTGAATGTACGGACTGTTCCAATCAGTTTAGCGGAATCGGCAATCACATTAAATGCGTTATCTGCCATAAATGAACCGATTGTCACGACGGCAGGGTCAATCGGATTCACTCTTCTGCTGACAATTTGCTGAAGCTCGGAAACGACTTGAGCCCCGATCACGATGGAATCCTTCGTTTTATGAGGCTGTGCCCCGTGACCGCCGGACCCCTTGATGACGATTTCAAATCTATCAGCAGCAGCCATGATGGGACCTGTTCGATATAGAATTTTTCCGAGAGGCTCACTTGACCATAAATGAGTTCCGAAAATAACATCCACTCCATCCAGGCAGCCCGCTTCAATCATGGGCTTCGCTCCGCCTGGTGCATATTCTTCCGCATGCTGATGAATCAGAACTATAGTGCCGGATAGCACATCGCGCATTTCATGCAGGGTTTTACCCAATACTAATAGTGTTGCTGTATGACCGTCATGGCCACATGCATGCATGACGCCCGGAACGGTGGAGCGATATTCCACATCCTTTTCATCCTGGATGGGGAGGGCGTCAAAGTCTGCACGAAGAGCCACCGTTTTTCCCGGGAGGGCTCCCTCGATTCTTGCTACCACCCCATTGCCACCGACTTGTTCCTGGACGGGAACCTTGATTTTATTGTAGTAATCAGCAATGTAGGCAGCTGTGTTTTTCTCTTGGAAGGATAATTCAGGATGTTTGTGGAGAAATCTTCTGATCTCTACCATTTCTATCCAACGTTCTTCTAATTTCTGATATAATTCATTCAGCAAGTGCACAACCTCCTAATATTTGATGAATATTACGAATATTATAACACTAAATATTGAGAGAGAAGTAATCAGAGTGGAATTCAAGGAGGATCAAGATGAAGAAGTTTCAATACATAACAGCCATCATTTCATTTGTACTGTTTATGACCATCGCACATTTTGTTTTTTATGAGATGGAAATTTCAGGTGAGGATTATCTCTTGTCGAACATGAGCAACCTTCACTTTATCGAATTGTTTTCCGTAATCGGTACTGAATTAGTGATTGGGATCGCATCTATCGCCCTTATTTTATATCTTTGGTGGGTCAAGAAGGACTTTATTGGAATCATTACCGTTGTTGTCCTGGTAGCGGGAAGTAACGTCCTGAATAAAGCAATCAAAGGTTTGATGGAAAGAGAAAGGCCTCCATTTTCACATGGTGAGGAAGGGTTCAGCTTTCCTAGCGGCCATGCCATGGTGGGACTTGTCTTCTTACTCGTCATTGCATACTTCATTAGTAGAGAGATCACTTCTACTGGAATGAAAGTGAGCCTCTTTATCCTGGCCATCATCCTTTCCCTGCTGACAGGTCTCAGCAGAATAGTGGAACAGGCTCACTATCCATCAGACGTCGCAGCCGGATACCTACTTGGATACTCCTTTTTTGTCCTGTGTATCTTTCTTTATGAGAAGCGGCCCAAACAGGAAAGATAGAGGGACGGACCTAAACCAAGGTCCGTCCTTCTCTTTTGCAGGTTAGGATCATTTTTTCCGTCTCGAGACCGAGGCAGAATCATGCCGGTGCTCCTCAATAAACGGGAGAAAGCCATTTATAATGAATGTAGTAACAGGAATTTATTCATTTATAGCGAAACTAATAGTAGATGTGAAGGTGGTGTTGGTATGAGGTATAAGGGAAGAAAACAATGGTTTTTCTCGTTCCTGTTGATGGCGATAGGATTGTTGTTATTACTATTGAATATTGGTGTCATTTCCTTGGAAATAACGCAGATATTTGTCAATATTATTCCAATTTTGTTGTTACTCCTTGGCTTGAAGTGGACGGTAGACAGTTTTTTGAAGGAAAGCTTTGGGAAATTACTGTTTGGACTATTCAGTATGGTGTTAGGGGGGCTCATTATACTTGATGGGTATGATGTAGTGAATTTCGACTATGGAAGCTGGTGGAAACTATGGCCACTCTTTATTATCACAATCGCCATTCAGCGTGTTATCAGAAATAAACCGATCAGAGTAAGTATAAGCAACGAATACCCATTTGAGAAAACATCCCAAATAGGCTTTGAGAATGAGAAAGATAAAACCCCTCCAAAGAAAAATAAGATGAACAGAGGTTTTATCGTCGGAGATATTCGATTTTCCGAGCCAAACTGGCCCCTTGAAAATATGAAGCTTTACAATGCCATTGGAGATTATTATTTTGACTTCAGTAAAGCCTTTATTCCTGAAGGGGAAACGCCTATCGAAATCAAAGGCTGGATCGGCGATGTGAAAATGATCATACCGGAAAACGTACCTGTAGAAATCACCTTGAAGGTACAAGTCGGGGATATTAAATTATTTGACCAAAAGTCTGCAGATATTCGTTCTGAGCTTTATTACCGTTCGCCGGAATACGAACAGGCAAGTAAGAAAATCAAGCTGGCTGTTGACGTGAAAATCGGTTCGATTCGAATAAACCGAGTGTAACGTAAGTAAAAGGAGGGGAGAATTTGAACAAATCCTCAAACATTCGCAACTGGATTTTTAAAAGTTTCTTCATGATGTCAACCATGGCCGTCCTGCTTTTCTTTATATCGCTGCAAGTCTATTTATATTTCTCTGAGGGTCCAAGTATTTCTCTTGAACTATCTATTTATTTGACTATGTGGTTAGCCATCATACTTCTTTTATTAAGTATTTATTTCGGATTTCGTACGGGGTATACATTCAAAGGGAGAATCGATGATATTTCTACATTCGTGACCCTGTTAAGAAGCGGGAAGTTTTCTGCAAGGGTGGATCGCTTTGAACATGACGAGCTTGGAATATTATCTGATGAATTAAATCAACTTGCTGTGTTCATTCAAGAGCAGGTCAAGTCACTACAGAGATTAGCTGATGAGAAATCCGAGCTTGCCGATCAAGCTCATCAGGCAGCTGTCATGGAAGAGCGACAAAGACTTGCCCGGGATCTTCATGATTCAGTCAGTCAGCAATTATTCGCGTTGAATATGCTTTCTTCTGCGGCGCAAAAAAGCATCGACACAGATCCTGAAAAGGTTGGTACGATTGTAACACAAGTGGCTGAAATTGCAGGGAAAGCGCAAGGGGAGATGAGGGCTCTTCTTCTTCATTTACGACCGATCGATTTAAAAGGTGAAAGTCTTTGTGAAGCGTTAACCATTTTAATTAGAGAATTAAAGGAAAAAACGCAGATTGAAATCGAAGCAAGCCTCGATGGGATTGAGAATCTTTCAAAGGGGACCGAAACCCATATGTTCAGGATTATTCAGGAGAGCCTTTCCAATATCCTGCGTCATTCAGAGGCAACGAAAGTGAAGATTGTGACGGAGAAAAAGGACGGTTATGTCACTCTGTACATAAGTGACAATGGAAGAGGTTTTAACCTGAGAGAGAACAAGATGACATCGTACGGACTTCAGACGATGAGAGAGCGTGCCGAGGAAATCGGGGGATTGTTTCAAATTCGTTCTAAAGAGAAGGAAGGAACGTATATTGACCTGAGAATTCCGGTCTAAACCAAAGGGGGAAAACAGGTGGATAAGGTGAAGGTGATGATTGTAGATGATCACGAAATGGTTCGATTAGGGATGAAAACCTATTTGCTGACAGAGGATCGGATAGAATTCGTGGGGGAAGCGAAAAGCGGTAACGAAGCGGCCCAGCTTGCGAAGCTGTATATGCCTGATGTGATTCTGATGGATTTATTAATGGAGAATGGGAATGGAATCGAGGCAACTAAGAAAATCCTAACCTTTCATCCACACTGTAAAATCATCATTCTTACAAGCTATTATGATGATGAAAAAGTGTTTCCAGCCATAGAAGCAGGAGCTCATAGTTATTTGTTGAAAACGGCAAGTGCCGAAGAAGTGACATCGGCTGTTTATAAAGCGATGAAAGGGGAGTCCGTCATTGCCTCCAAAGTGGCGGATAAAATGATGAACAGATTCCGCCCTCAGGTAAGAAAACCACATGAAGAGCTGACTGCGAGAGAAATGGATGTATTGAAATGCCTGGGAGAAGGGATGACGAATCAGGAAATTTCTGAAGAGCTTTTCATAGGGATAAAGACCGTTAAGACCCATGTAAGTAACATCCTGAGTAAGCTCGGAGTCGCTGATCGGACACAGGCAGCGATTTATGCGAATCGGAATGGGATATTTTACAGTAAGAATATGACAGAATAGGTAGTACTACAGATAACGCAAAGGGGCTTAGTCAAAGGGAATGGTATCACTCCCCTTGACTAAGCCCCTTTTGCGGAACAGAAAAGTTACTTAGAAAGTAACAGGTTTGCTAAATTTGAATCGTGAAGATAGTATGGTTTCTGTTGAAGAGATGGTGGCGAATTCATGATGTAGATTAGCCAGTGACAGTCCGTGAACAATTTCAGCTGAAAATAAAGAACCATCATAAGAATACGTTTCAAAGCATGCTGTGGCATCAAAAGGAACAGTCACATCATAACCTAAGTTCTGAGCCATGCGAACCGTAGTGGATACACAGTGATTCGTCGTGAAGCCCATCACTACAAGGGATGTGAACTTTTCCCTTTTTAAATATAAATCCAGGTCCGTATCGATAAAGGCGCTGTTGACGTGCTTAATGATTTGCTTTTCGTTTCGTGAAGGACGGAATTCGTCTATAAAATCGAACCCTGAGCAGCTTGAATGCAGTTGTGATTCCATATCATTGGAAGAATGCTGTACGTGAACGACCGGCCATGCCTTTTCTCTCCATGCGCGAAGAAGCTGATAAGCATTTTCTTCCATAGCAGGATTATTCCGCTTTCCCCATGAAGGATGACTAAATGCCTTTTGAAAGTCAATCAGAAGCAAACACGTTTGACTCATCGGTACTCAACTCCTTTCATAAAGGGTGTTGTGTAAAAATGCAAGGTGAATATCTAGGACCAATACGATAAAGTATACTGTTAATTAATTGTAATTATGTATGTACACTTTAAGTGTAATTGTTAAGTTTGAGGGACCGGAGAGTAGCTGGCATGAAGGAAAATAAAAAGCTGCCTCAAAATCCGGCAGCTCATGTGTCACTCTTCACCTGTTACATGGTATTCACTTACATAGGAAGCGCGAGGGAAGATATCTTTCTTATTATCAATTCCCTCTTCCGTTCCGCGCTTTTCATGTGCTTTCTGGTATTGCTTGGATTCCTGCCACCCTATGAAGCTTTTCTCATCTTCCCATTGAGTCATAATCACATATGTATCCGTGTCTAATGGGCGAAGAACCCGGATGGCCGTAAAGCCCGGAACTTCTTCAATCAATCCTGCCCGATTTTTAAAGCGGTACTCAAATAGCGGACGGCCTTCATCCGTAACTGGAATATTATTGAACACTACATATCCTTCATTTACAAGCTCACCAGATTGATCGACGATTTCATATTTGCGTGGGGATTCAAAGACACTCTCTCCATTTGTCTCATGAAGCAGCATGGCATCTTTCCCTTGCAATAAGATCATTTTTTCATCTGTATGCCGATCCATTAATTTTTTAAGAAATTCATGTGTTCCCGTAGTTATATACACCTTCATCCAAATCACCTCAATTAATTAGTTATCTCTATTATACTCTTCCCTAATCCTTTGCTCATGTAACATGATTTTTGGATATTTTTTCATCCCCCTTGAAAATCGGCAAATTTATGACATTTTCCCTTGATAACTATACAACTCTCTTTAAAACGTCTATAGTTTAAAAGGGTTACAATTCGTACGGTCATATTGAAATAGTACAATTTTAGAATCTAATTGAATTAGTATACAATGGGAATAATGGAGTTACATAGAAAGGTGGACGAACAAAGGTATGAAACAAATGAATGATACATTTTTACGAGCAGCAAGGGGAGAGAAGACGGACTATACTCCGGTTTGGTATATGAGACAAGCTGGGCGTTCACAACCTGAATACCGCAAAATCAAAGAAAAGTATTCTCTGTTTGAAATTACACACCAACCTGAGCTTTGCGCATATGTGACAAGGCTGCCGGTGGAACAATATGATGTGGATGCAGCGATCCTTTATAAAGACATTATGTCACCACTTCCTTCCATAGGAGTGGATGTAGAAATCAAATCAGGAATCGGCCCCGTGATCGATAACCCGATTCGTACGACAGCGGATGTAGAGAAGCTGGGAGAAATCGACCCCGAAAATGATGTTCCTTACGTATTAGATACCATTAAATTATTGACTGTTGAGCAACTGTCCGTGCCGTTGATCGGCTTTGCCGGTGCACCTTTTACAATGGCAAGCTACATGATTGAAGGCGGTCCTTCGAAAAACTATAATAAAACAAAAGCGTTCATGTATGCAGAACCTCAAGCATGGTTTGCATTAATGGATAAACTTGCCGCTATGACAGTGACGTATGCGAAAGCTCAAATCAAAGCAGGAGCGTCTGCTTTCCAAATTTTCGACTCATGGGTCGGGGCATTGAATATACAAGATTATCGTACTTTCATTAAGCCGGTCATGGAGAAGATCTTTACAGAATTGAAGGAAGAGAACGTGCCATTGATTATGTTTGGTGTAGGAGCAAGCCACTTAGCGAATGAATGGCATGACCTCCCTCTTGATGTAGTTGGATTAGACTGGCGCCTGCCGATTAAAGAAGCAAGAGAAAGAGGCATTTCCAAAACAGTAATGGGGAATCTGGATCCTGCGATTCTGTTAGCTCCTTGGGACGTTATTGAAGACAGAGCCAAAGCGATCCTTGATCAAGGAATGGAGCTTCCAGCTCACATCTTTAACTTAGGACACGGGGTATTCCCGCAAGTTAATCCGGACACATTAAAGCGTCTGGCAGCTTTCGTACATGAATACAGTGCCAGGTAGAGCACATTCATACGTGTGTAACCATGGATTCATATGAAGAAACATGGCACAATAATGGAATGTATGATACTGATAATGAGGTGAAATGGTATGACAAAGAAAAAAATGGGCCTATTGGTGATGGCTTATGGAACTCCATATAAAGAAGAAGATTTGGAACGTTACTATACACATATCCGACACGGAAGAGCTCCTTCAGCTGAACTGCTGGAAGACCTCCGGGAACGCTATGAAGCGATCGGTGGAATTTCTCCACTGGCAAAAATCACCCTGGATCAAGCGAAGAGTCTTGAAGAACATTTAAACAGCATTCAGGATGACATTGAGTTTAAAATGTTTCTTGGGCTGAAGCATATCGAACCTTTCGTGGAAGACGCTGTTGAACAGATGAATAAAGACGGCATTCAAGAAGCCGTTTCGATTGTACTGGCTCCGCATTTCTCAACGTTCAGTGTTAAATCCTACAATGGACGGGCAAAGGAAACGGCAGAACAGCTGGGCGGACCACACATTACATCCGTTGAGAGCTGGTATGATGAACCTAAATTCATTCAGTATTGGGCGGATAGAGTAAAAGAAACCTATGCAAGCATGTCAGATGAGGAACGCAGCCATGCCGTCCTGATCGTATCCGCTCATAGTCTGCCGGAACGTATCCTGAAGTCAGGCGATCCGTATCCAATGCAATTAGAGGAAACAGCGAAGATGATTGCTGAGGGCGCAGGCGTGGAGGAATATGCAGTAGGCTGGCAAAGTGAAGGAAACACTCCTGATCCCTGGTTAGGTCCTGACGTTCAGGATTTAACCCGTGACCTATTTAAAGAAAAAGGGTACAAGACATTCGTCTATACGCCGGTAGGTTTCGTATCCGATCATCTAGAAGTGCTTTATGACAATGATTATGAATGTAGAGTGGTAACAGATGATATTGGAGCTTCGTACTATCGTCCGGAAATGCCGAATGCCAAACCTGAATTCATCGATGCAATGGCAGATGTCGTGTTAAAACACCTTAAATAATCTCTCGTTTTTGGCTGAAACAAAGGAAGGACTGAGGCATATGAGTTTACACTCACCGCTTTAGTCCTTCTCTATTGTTCAATAAGATATATTGTTAAAGAAGGCGATGAACGTGTTGGAACAACAAAATAAAAGAGTCGTAATCATAGGTGGAGGGATCACCGGATTAACGACAGCGTACTACCTGCAACAGGAAATAAAGGATAAAAACCTTCCGATCGAAGTGAAGCTGGTGGAAGCCACCCATCGGCTGGGTGGAAAAGTGCAAACCTTGAAAAGGGACGGGTATGTGATCGAAAAGGGACCGGACTCATGTTTAGCCAGCAAACCAGAAGTCTCCCGCTTAGCGGAACGACTCGGAATCGAAGGAACGCTCATTCGAAACCGTAAAGGCACATCCTATGTGATTGCGGGCGGTGAGCTGTATCCGATACCCGGGGGATCCATCGTAGGTATTCCAACCCAAATCGCTCCCTTCATTACGACCAGTTTGTTTTCGTTGACCGGTAAAATGAGGGCTGCCGCTGATTTCGTTCTTCCCCGATCACAGGAAACAGAAGATCAGTCACTGGGGAAATTCTTTCGAAGAAGAATGGGGGATGAAGTGGTTGACCATTTGATTGAACCTCTTTTAACAGGCATTTTTGCCGGGGATATCGATCAATTAAGCTTAATGTCAACTTTTCCGCAACTCTATGAATTAGAGCAAAAACATCGTAGTTTAATCGCAGGTATCAAAAAGAGCGGTCAATCTGAAAATTCAAATGAAAAAGGGAACTTCCTGACATTTACAGGAGGGCTTCAATCTCTCATCGATGCCATGGAAGCAGGGCTTAACCCGAATACGGTATACAAGAGCATGAAAGTAACCAGCATAGAAAAAGAAGACAGCAATGTTTACACGATTACCTTCACAAACGGTGAACAGTTGGAAGCCGACAGCGTAATCGTCACCACACCTCATCATGTAGTACAATCCATGTTTCCCTCGTATCCTTTCTTAACCTTTTTAAAAGAAATGCCGGCTACATCCGTGGCAACCGTAGCCATGGGATTCTCACAGGATGCCATCAAAAAAGACATCGCAGGTACGGAATTCCTTGTATCAAGAAACAGTGACTACTCCTTGACGGCGGGAACCTGGACCCATAAAAAATGGCCACATACTGCCCCGGAAGGAAAGGCATTATTGCGATGTTACCTGGGGAAATCCGGTGACGAAACCATCGTCGATTTATCTGATGATGAAATTGAGCAGATTGTCCTTGAAGATCTTAGCAAAGTCATAGATATAGAGGGTGCACCTGACTTTACAATCGTTTCCCGTTATAAGAACTCCATGCCTCAATATACAGTTGGCCACAGGGAACGGATCCAGGACATGTATGATCAGGCTGAAGCAAGTCTGCCTGGATTATTTATCGCCGGGAGCTCTTATGAAGGAGTAAGTATTCCTGATTGTATCGTACAGGGGGAAACGACTGTATCGAAAGTGATGGGGTATCTGAAATAGGATACGTGAGGCCGCCAGGGTTGGCGGTCTTTTTTGAATCTATTAGGGTTGGGGAACTAATAGGAAGCTAGGCGATTTTTCTTCAAGTTGTACAAACAGAAAGACACCTCCTGCAGACAACAGGAGGTGTACCCCTCACTTCACAACCCGATACCTGGAATGCTGCAGCATCCAATTCTGAGGAAATGCAGATCCCAAAACCCAGTAACTTAAACCTCGCAGTCTATACTCATCCACCGTTTTCTGTTTGGCGAGCATGCTTCGTGCGTCTTCAAACCAGACTTCATGCTTTTGGCCGGTTTCATCCCAATAGGTGAAATATGGGGATTGATAAACGTCGTTGTATTGAATCCTTACACCATATTTGCTTGCGAGATCAAGTGCTCCTAGAGGGGAGACCGTTTTGGCGAAGGTTCCGTCGACCCATGGAACTTTCCAGTCGCGTCCGTAAAGGGGTGCGCCCATCATGATTTTGTTTCTTGGGATGACGGTAACGGCATAATCAAGTACTTTCTTCACTTCATTAATCGGGGCAATCGCCCATGGCTTGCCTCCTGCCCATCCCCATTCGTATGTCATGATGACAACAAAGTCGACAATTTCTCCGTGAGCTTTATAGTCATGGGCTTCATATAAAAGTCCTTTTTGATCAGCTTTAATTTTAGGAGCAAGGGCCGTCGACACAGAGTATCCTTTAGGTTTTAGTGCTGCAACGGTTCTTCTTAAGAAAGTATTATAATTTTCCCGGTCTTCGGGATAGACATATTCGAAATCAAAATTTATCCCTTTATAGCCTTTCATCTCCATTTTCTTTACGATAGATGAGATTAAGGTGTTTTGCAGAGATTCACTTCTTAGGATGGTGGCAACAAGATCAGAGTCGAATTTCCCTCCTGTGAAATTCGTGAGAACCAGTAGAGGGTCAACGTTTTGGTTGTATGAGGCTGAAATAAGAGCACTATCATTTAACTCAGTGACCGAACCGTCTTTTGTAATAGAATACGTAAAGGGAGTCAAGTAGGTGAAATAGCTGCCCAAACCGTTGACTTCCGCTACACCTTCACTATCTGTCCGGGTAATGTAGGCATTCACTTCCGTGGTAAGTTTCGTGTTTGGAATCCTGATTTGCTGGTTTGGATAGATGAGAGAAGGATTCGCAATGGAATTGGCATTTAATATTTCCTGCAACGGGACTTTATAGTTATAGGAAATGGTATAGAGAGATTCCCCTGACTTTACCCTATGAATAAAGGAAGGCATAACGATCAATTGACCGACGAATAACATAGCAGGGTCAGAAATCTGATTGAAATCGATCAGTTCTTTTAAACTTATATTGTACTTTTGGCTAATGCTATACAAAGTGTCTCCTGGTTGCACGATGTATTCTTTTAAAGGTTCCGGAATGAGAAGACTTTGTCCAATCACGAGAATATTGGGGTTTTTCAATTGATTTCCGTATGAAATTTGATTGACGTCGACACCATATCTTTGTGCGATCGACCAAAGAGAATCCCCGCTTTTGACAACATAAATATTCATAAGACACCTCCAAACAAACCTTATCTATATAGCCTATTCAGAAGGGCTTATTCTATATGAAGGATGGATGATATACTATAAGAAAAAAATCACTTGTGTATTGGCAAGAAGTGTGATAAATTTATCAATGTTAACGGAATGACTAAATTTCAAATTTAGTCAACTGGTCATATCAAGGGGTGAGGTCATGGCGATTGATCGAAAGAAACAGGTTCTGGAGGCTGCAACGAATTCGTTCTCACTGTTTGGCTATAAAGCAACGACGATGGATCAAGTGGCAAAACTAGCGAACGTGGGAAAAGGAACGATTTATACGTTTTTTAAAAATAAGGAAGAATTGTTTGATGAAATTGTATCATCTTTAATCAATGAAATGAAACGGGAAGCGGAAGAAGTGATTGATCCGCAGGAAACCTTCTCGGAAAATGTTCATCGTGCATTGTTTCGCATGCTTGAATTCAGGAAAGAGCATAAGCTGACCATCAAGCTTTATCAAGAAGCCCGGGAAATGGGAACTCCTGCTGTATCAGAAGTCATTGATCGCATGGAGGAAGTGGTCATTGAATTCTTGAGTCAACGAATTGAAAAAGCGATTGCTTCAGAAGCGATTAAGCCATGTAATCCTGAAATGACCGCCTTTGTTATGTTGAAGATGTACGTTTCACTTATTTTCGATTGGGAACGAGCACACGATCCACTTGATAAAGATGAAATTGCCAATCTCTTTGAACTATATTTAATTAAAGGGTTATCGAATCGATAGTCCTTCATTTTTGGCAACAAATGACTAAATGAATGAAATAGTCATTTATTTTTATACTAAAATGACCATTTGAACTAATTGGTCAATTATTCAAATTCAGAAAAATAATTAGGAGGAATAACATGAAGAATTCATTTATTGGTTCAGAATTCAAAGCGATTTTCAAAAATAAGAAACTTCTCATCCCGATTCTAGCCGTTCTTTTCATCCCTGTTTTGTACAGTGGTATGTTCTTATGGGCATTTTGGGATCCATATGAACAGCTGTCAGACTTACCTGTGGCGGTTGTAAACAGCGACCAGGGAGCAGAGTTTGACGGGAAGGAATTGCATATTGGAGATGAACTTGTTGATAAACTGAAGGATAGTGATCAATTCGATTTTCATTTTATCGATAAAGAAGAAGGATACAAAAATTTAGAGAAGCAGGATTATTACATGCTTGTTGAGATTCCGGAGGATTTCTCTGAAAACGGAACAACGTTACTAGAAGATAACCCTAAAAAGCTTTCTCTGAAATATGTGCCTAATGAGAGCTTTAACTTCCTATCTGCTCAAATCGGCGATACGGCCATGAAAGAGATCAAAGCAAGTCTCTCTAAATCGGTTTCCCAAACGTATGCTGAAACGATGTTTGATAAGATTCAAGAAATGGGAGATGGTTTCCAGACTGCCAGCGACAAAGCGGGCGAAATCAATAATGGGGCCATTGATCTATCTCAAGGGGCCAACAAGCTTAAGGACAATTTAGCTGTCCTTGCTGAAAAAAATGTAGAGATGACGGACGGTGTGGCAAAAACCCGTGCAGGCGCTGAGAAACTCGCAAAAGGTTCTCAGGAATTATCGGACGGAGTCGGGGTCATGACGGATAAATCCCAACAACTATATAAAGGAACACAGGATGTCCAGTCAGGGATTGATGCCCTTGCAGCTGGAATCGATAAAAGCAAGGCTGGATTGGAGCAGGTGGATTCAGGTCTGAATAGCGCAGTGGACAATACAGCCAAACTGCACGCAGGATCTCAAAACCTGGCTGAAAAAATCGGTGCTCTCCAGGGTGGAGCGGATAATGCGAAAGCAGGCGCTCAAGCCATTGGAGCAGGGGCTACAAAGCTTGAAGAAGAACTGGCACCATTTATGGGCAGCCTTCCGGAAGAAAAACAGGCAGAATTACAGGCTGCCATCGATCAGATCAAGCAGGGGGCGACCGGTCTTCAAACGGGTACCGGAGCTCTAAGTACGGGTGCATCCGAGCTTCAAAAAGGAGCGAATTCTCTTGCTGGAGGAATCGGGGAATTAAATAAAGGTCAAATGAAACTACAAGGTGGAATCGATCAGCTTGTAGCCGGTTCAGCCCAGCTTGACGAAGGCTCCAATCAGCTTATTGTCGGTCAAAACAAAATTGTGGAAAACTACGGTTTATTAAATAAAAAGCTTGGGGAAGTATACCAGGGAACAGCAAGCCTCGCTTCAGGTGCAAACGAACTAAGCTCGGGTCTTAACAGGGTATACGATGGTTCCAATCAATTAACAGATGGTTCTAAGAAACTTGCCGATGGTTCAACACAATTAGCAGAAGGCTCTACGAAACTATCAGATGGAACAACAGAATATGAAACTAAATTAAAAGACGCAGCAAAAGAAGCTAACAGTGTCAAAGCGGATGACGATACGTATGACATGATGGCTGGTCCCGTCGATGTGAAAAATGAGAAAATCAATCATGTTCCAAACTACGGAACTGGATTTGCCCCATATTTCTTATCTCTTGGACTATTCGTAGGGGCGTTATTAATCTCAATTGTGTATCCACTGAGAGAACCATCCGATCGCCCATCAAGCGGAATGAATTGGTTCCTTGGTAAATTCGCAGTCCTTACTTCAGTGGGGATCATACAATCACTGATTGCAGCAGCCATTTTACTCTTTGGATTGGGGCTTGAAGTAGAAAGTGTACCATTATTCTTACTTTCTACTATTATTACGAGTCTTACATTCCTGGCGATGATTCAAATGCTCGTTACAATCCTTGGTGATCCGGGACGATTTGTAGCGATTATCATCTTGATTCTACAATTAACGACGAGTGCAGGTACGTTCCCACTCGAATTAATCCCGACTGCTCTGCAGCCAATCAGTGAATTGTTACCGATGACATATTCGGTGTCAGCATTCAAAGCGGTCATCTCAAGCGGGGACTTTGCCTTCATGTGGCAGAACCTTTTCATCCTGCTGGGATACTTCGTTGTGTTTGTTGCAATGACGTCTGTATTCTTTGTAGGGCTGTTCAAGAAACAATATACGAAATCAGTAGAAGCATAAGGAAAAAAACGGTAGATGCCACACATATCTACCGTTTTTTCTTCATGAAATGGACAAACCCTTGGTAAACATGAAGGTGTATACTAATTGGTGAGAGGTACATAATGTTGATACCCTGAAAAGAGAATGTCTAAAGGGGAATGTTGTCATGAAGAAAATAAGCTTGTTTATGCTGGTGGGTTTCCTTGCGTTGTTTATCGCTGGCTGCGGGAATTCAAATGAAGATAACGGAGCAAAAGAAAATAAAAAATTGGAAGCGATTGAAGCAAAGTTAGACGTGCCTGAAAAAGGAGAAAAGGGAGAAAACGTTTCTCTTTCCACTAAAGTCACTCAAGGTGATGAGAACGTCGAGGACGCCGGTGAAGTCAAATATGAGATTTGGAAAAATGATCATAAAGAAGAAAGTGAAATGATCGAAGCAAAGTATGATAAAGATGGTGTATACAAAGCTGAAAAGACATTTGAAGAAGACGGCATGTATACAGTGCAGGTCCATGTAACAGCCCGTGATATGCACACCATGCCGAAAGCTGAAATTGCGATTGGAGAAGTAGAGGCAGAGGAAAATGAAGAGGAAAGCGAAGACGGTCACCACGGTCATCACGAAAGTTCTGTTTCCATCCATCTTATGAAGCCTGATACGATTAAAATGAATGAAGAAGCAGAAATGAACGTTCATGTGGAAAATGAAGAAGCGGGACTGGAAAAAGCGGAAGTGCGTCTGGAAATTTATAAAGAGGGTCGGGAAAAACACGAATGGGTGGATTTAACAGAGGGTGAAGCCGGTATGTATAGCGGTTCGTATGCTTTCCCGGAAACGGGTACGTATAATGTACAGGTTCACGTGACCAAGGGCGAGGAAATTCACGAACACACTATGCAAACAGTAGAAGTACAATAAACATAAAAAGGATGCTCTTTATTGAAGAGCATCCTTTTTATTACCCCTTTGATTCTTAATTCTTAATACTCGTAATCAGTCGTACATTTTTCGCAATAAATGCCGTAGCATTCATGCTGCTCTTCAATTGTATCTCCACACTGTGCACAAGACTTAGGCGGCAAATTTCGAAAGAACTCCATAATATTTTTTACCATGTTAATCACCCTCCGTAAATTTGTTTTCACCCATCAATTGTTTGTGTTATATAACTGATGTGTTAATTTATTTTATTGTATTATAACAGTATGTATTTCGTCAACGATTAATTCAAAAATAGGCGAAAAAAATGAAAAAATAGGCACAATGAAGTATAGTAGGGGTACATACTAAAGTGAAAGGCGATGTTCAAAAATGAAGCTAACCGTTATTGGACAATGGGGCGGCTATCCGAAAGCAGGAGAAGCGAGCACCGGGTATTTACTTGAGCATAATGGCTTCAAACTGCTTATTGACTGTGGCAGTGGTGTACTGTCCCATCTGCAACATCACGTAGAGGCTGCAGAGATAGATGCGGTCCTTCTTTCCCACTATCATCCCGATCATGTAGCAGATTTAGGTGTACTACAACACGCTTTATTGATTCAATACTTCCTGGGGAAAAATAAAGGTACATTACCTGTATATGCCCATAGGGAAGATCAACGGGGTTACGATACGATTACATATAAAGATTTAATGAAAGCCCATGAATATAAGGAGGATACATCATTATCAATTGGTCCTTTCACAGTGACATTTGTGAAGGCCAAGCATCCCGTGCCGTGTTACGGAATGAGAATCGAAGCAGACGGCAAATCGCTGTTCTATACAGCAGACTCGGCTTTCAAAGAGTCATTTGTTTCATTTGGGAAAGACGCAGATGTACTGCTCTGTGAATGCAATTTCTATGGAGGGATGGATGCCTCGAATGCTGGTCACATGACGAGTCTCGACGCCGGGAATCTTGCTCAGAAAACGAATGCCGGAAAGCTCATACTGACACATTTACCTCATTTCGGCGAACTGGAGCAATTGGTTACGGAAGCGAAAGCCATTTATAGCAGAGAGGTATTGTTAGCGAAAAAAGATATGAAAGTAGATATTTAGGGGGAAAAAGGATGTTATTTATCGATAATAAAGGGATCACGGATCCAAGGATCAATCTTGCTATTGAAGAATATGCACTGAAGAACTTAGATATTAATGAGAGTTATTTATTATTTTATATAAATGAACCTTCCATCATTATCGGGAAGAACCAAAATACGATCGAAGAGATTAATACAGACTACGTGGAGAAGCAAGGTCTTCATGTCGTTCGCCGACTGTCCGGTGGGGGAGCGGTCTATCACGATTTAGGAAACCTGAACTTCAGCTTTATCACGAAAGATGACGGAGAGAGCTTCCACAACTTCAAAAAATTCACTGAGCCTGTTGTAACAGCCCTTCATAAGCTGGGGGTGAAGGCAGAGCTTAGCGGACGTAACGATATTATCGCAGAAGGCAGAAAGATCTCCGGTAACGCCCAGTTCTCCACTAAGGGCCGGATGTTCAGCCACGGAACGCTGCTGTTCGATTCCGAAATGGAAAACGTCGTGTCAGCTCTACGGGTGAAAAAGGATAAGATTGAATCAAAAGGGATCAAATCGATTCGAAGCCGTGTGGCCAACATTTCTGAATTCCTGTCAGAAAAAATGACCATCGAACAATTCCGTTCAACCCTTCTGGATTATATTTTTGACGGAAGCGACGTAGAAGAATATGTCCTGACGGAAGAAGACTGGAAGAACATCCATGAGCTTTCAAAAGAACGCTATCAGAACTGGGATTGGAACTACGGTAAATCACCGAAATTCAATCTTCAGCATTCTCACCGCTTCCCGGTCGGATCCATTGACGTCCGTCTCGAAGTGAACAAAGGGAAAATTGATAACTGTAAAATTTTCGGTGATTTCTTCGGAGTCGGGAATGTAGAAGACATTGAAGAAAAACTAATAGGTACCCGCTACGAACGAAAAGATATTGCCGGGGCTTTAGAGGGTGTTGATATTCAACACTATTTCGGGAATGTGACAAAGGATGAATTTGTGGATTTGGTGTACTGATATAAATGGAAAAACCGTCCAAATTGGGCGGCTTTTTTTCATCAACATACTTGTATTAATACTATTCTTTATATAGAATATATTTTGAATACTTTTAATAGTTTGATGAATGACCATTCATTCAGTTTATCTGAAAAGGGGAGGGATACAATTGAATATCGCTACACGGTTAGACCAAATCGCTCAAGAGAAAACAGATAAAACAGCCTATCATTTCTTAAATACCTCCAGTACATACGGGGAATTAAATGCAGCTGTATCGAAATTTGCAAGTGGCTTAGAGCAATCGGGTCTGAAAAAAGGGGATCACATCGCGCTTGTATTAGGGAATTCACCACATTTCGTCATTGGATTATATGGGGCATTACGAATGGGGTTAAAGGTGATACCAATCAATCCGATCTACACACCGGATGAAATTGGCTACATTCTGAAAAATGGTGACGTGAAAGCCATTGTCACTCTTGATTTGCTATTCCCATTAATCGAAAAAATGCAGCATCTATTATCCGATGTCGAGCAATTTATCCTGTGTGAATCAGGAGATGAACGGGCAAAGGACATTGATTTAGAGAAAATCTCGCTTGCATACCCTAAAATGAAATCGTTTACAAGTGTTCTCGGAAAGGGCGATCCTGCGTTTAAGGGGGAGGAAGTGGATGAAAATGAAGTAGCCATCATCCTTTACACCTCGGGAACGACGGGGAAACCGAAAGGCGCCATGCTGACACACAAAAATATTTATTCCAATGCAACCGATGTCGGCAGCTATTTACGAATGAATGAAGATGACACCGTCATTACAGCTCTGCCTATGTTTCATGTCTTCTGTTTGACGGTGGTCCTGAATGCGCCATTGATGACAGGGGCGACCCTATTAATCGTTCCGCGCTTTAGTCCGAAAGCCATTTTCGACCTGTCGAAGACCTATCAGCCAACCGTATTTGCCGGCGTACCAACCATGTACAACTTCCTGTTCCAGTATCCTGAAGGAAATCCAGAAGATTTATCATCTCTCCGTCTCTGTATTTCAGGCGGCGCTTCCTTGCCGGTGGCCTTACTAAAAAACTTTGAAAAGAAATTCAACGTCATGATTTCTGAAGGCTACGGTTTATCCGAAGCGTCTCCTGTGACATGCTTCAACCCGCTGGATCGACCAAGAAAGCCGGGATCCATCGGAACATCGATCATGAACCTGGAGAATAGAGTCGTAGATGAATTGGGAGAAGATGTACCACTCGGACAAGTTGGCGAACTGATCGTCAAAGGCCCGAATGTCATGAAGGGATATTACAAAATGGAAGAAGAAACAGCGGCAACGATCCGTGACGGCTGGTTATACACAGGAGATCTTGCCCGCACGGATGAAGAAGGGTACTTCTATATTGTGGACCGTAAAAAAGAACTGATCATCGTGGGAGGTTACAACGTCTATCCGCGTGAGGTCGAAGAAGTGCTGTACAATCATCCTGGAATCGTGGAAGCAGCGGTCATCGGTGTCCCGCATCCCGAACTGGGTGAAGCCGTGAGCAGCTATGTTGTGAAAAGCGAGCCATCCTTAACAGAGCAGGAAGTGCTGGATTACTGTAAAGAGCATCTAGCGAAGTACAAACTTCCAACTTCCATCGAATTCATTGATGAGCTTCCGAAAAATACAACTGGTAAAATTCTAAGAAGAGCGCTGAAAGAACAAGTGCTTCAATCATAAAAAAAAGAAGATGTTCAGTGGATCACTGAGCATCTTTTTTACGTTATTTCATCAATTTACTAGCCTGTAAGAGCTTTGATTCTCCTTTTTCCCAGGTTTCAACCTGCTCGATCGCCTGCTCGGGTGTGAATCCCTGGCCAAGCCTGGTTTAAAAAATGAAAGGGTTTTCTCGGTTTGTGTCGAATCATACATAGGGAGGAAACACTTAAACAAAGGGGAGAACAAATATGGAATTGATCTTACTAGAACAAAAAGGCAACGTCGCCACGGTCACAATCAACCGAACGGAGGCAATGAACGCTCTTAATTACGATACACTGAACGAACTCCAGCAAGTAGTCGAAGCACTCCGCATCAACCCTGACGTCAGAGTCGTCATATTCACAGGAAGTGGAGAAAAAGCCTTCTCGGTTGGAGCCGATCTCAAAGAACGCAAAACCCTGACCGAACAACAGGTCATCCGTAATGTCTACAAAATCGGTGAAGTCTTCCAATCCGTCTCTACCCTCCCACAACCGACCATCGCCGCCATGAACGGCTACGCATTCGGCGGAGGGATGGAGCTGGCACTGGCATGCGATTTCAGAATCGCTGTAGCAGGCACCACAATGGGACTGACCGAAACAAGCCTGGCCATCATCCCGGGTGCAGGCGGAACCCAGCGCCTTCCACGATTAGTAGGGGAATCCAAAGCACTGGAGCTTATTCTGACGGCCAAGCGATTAACTTCAGAAGAAGCATTGGACATCGGACTCGTTACAAGAGTAGTAGAAAAAGAGAATTTCCTGGGTGAAGTTCATGCGTTCGTGGAACCAATGCTGGCTAATGGTCCGGTTGCCCTGCAACAGGCTAAGTTTGCCGTGAAGAATGGTATGAACGTAGACCTGCAGACCGGATTGCAGATTGAAAGAAAAGCATATGAGATTACAATTCCTACGGAAGACCGGGTGGAGGCATTGTTGGCGTTTAGTCAGAAGCGGAAGCCGGAATTTAAGGGGAAGTGATATAGGTTGGATGAAAAGAACTCTTCTTTAGGGGTTCTTTTTGTTTGGGCAGGTATATGAATCATTGAGTCCTTAGTTCATTTCAACCAGGAGGTTCCAACTCGGAGCCTCTTTTTCACATGACCCTTTTTAAACACCAAAAATCATGTAAAATAAAGAATCATACTAAAAAAACACTGGAGTGACTCCTGTGAAGAAGAAACAGCTTAAACTAAGTACCATCATCATTCTCTTCGTGTGCATCGTTGTCCTGGTATCACTTGTGATAACCGATTTGCTTATTTCGAGGACGATTAATGACAACATTGAGTCTAGTATTGAAGAAAAGGCAAAAATCGTTTCCCGGACGGTCGCTCATTCCACGATTGTGAAGAGCGGTTTAGAAGGGGAAGGGAATGCAGATCGAATTCAGGAATACGCCCTTGATATCCAGAAATCAGCAGAGGTTCTGTTTGTAGTGGTCATGGATATGGAAGGGATACGTAAATCTCATCCTGATCCCGACCGTATCGGCAAGCATTTTGTCGGAGGGGATGAGAAAGATGTGCTCCAAGGGGAGGAAACATTATCTATTTCAGAGGGGACTTTGGGCCAATCCGTCAGGGCATTTTCTCCTGTCTTTAACGATGAAAATCAACAGATAGGGGCTGTCGCAGTAGGTATTTCCCTGGGTAGCGTGGAGGAAGCATTGGACATGAGTCACCGGAATATTTTGATGGGATCCATGATCGGGATTATTTTTGGTGTCATAGGGGCCGTTATTATAGCCAGATACATAAAGAAAATTTTATTCGGGTTGGAGCCGATTACGATTGCGAAAATCTTGGAAGAGCGGAATACGATGCTCCAATCGGTACATGAGGGGGTGGTGGCTGTCAATAAAGATACGACCATCTCATTAGTGAACAAATCTGCTCTCAAAATATTTAATAAAGCCGGACTAAGCTCGGATCCGATCGGAATGCCCATCAAAGAATACATGCCTCACACAAGGTTGGAAAGAGTCATCGCAACGGGGAAACCTGAGCTTGACGAGGAGCAAATCATCAACGGGGTATCTATTCTGGTAAACCGTGTTCCGTTAATCGTCAATGATGAAGTGGTCGGAGCAATCTCTACCTTCCGTGATAAAACGGAAGTGAATCAATTAGCAGAGCAGCTAACAGGTGTCAAGTCGTATGCGGAAGCGCTCCGTGCCCAGTCGCATGAATTTATGAATAAGATGCATGTGATTCTGGGATTGGTGAAGATGAAGGATTACAATCATTTAAATCGTTACGTGAAAGAGCTTGTTTCCTTAAGGGTCGATGAACTGAGCATGGTGACGTCGAAAGTGAAGGATCCTGCTTTGGCTGGTTTTATCATGGGGAAACTGAGCTATGCGAGGGAACAGAACGTTGCATTGAGCATTGAATGTCACGACTTTATACCGGAAGCCAAAGATCCTTCTGTTACACATGAACTGATTACCGTGATTGGAAACCTATTGGATAATAGTGTTGAAGCAACGGCAAATAGTGATGAAAAGGAAGTGCTGCTGGAGCTATTCTATCAGGACGAGCAATTTGAAATGGTCGTGACGGATACAGGAAAAGGAATGGCGGATGAAATGGTAGAGGATATCTTCACCAAAGGATACTCTTCTAAAGGGGAAGGAAGAGGATATGGTCTCTACTTAGTGAAAGAAAGTCTCCGTAAATTGAATGGAACCCTGCATGTTGAATCAAAGGTAGGATCGGGAACGACGATGATTGTTCAAGCTTCATATAAGGAGGTGAAGAAGGGTGATTAATGTATTGATCGTGGAAGATGATCCGATGGTGGCCCGGTTTAATCAAAGGTATCTCGAAGAAATCAAAGGGTTTCATTTAATCGGGAGTTCGAATTCGATTGAAGATGCCATGGTGAAAGTAAATGAGTATAAGATTGACTTGATCTTACTGGATGTCTACATGCCAGGGAAGCAAACGGGGATGGACTTATTAGAGCAAATACGCAAGGAACAGCGGGAGACAGATGTTATCCTCATCACAGCGGCATCAGAAGTCGATAATATCCAGAGTGCCCTTCGCATGGGTGTAGTGGACTACTTGATCAAGCCTTTTGAATTTGAGCGGTTTAAAAAAGCATTGACGACTTATCGGGAGAGTAACCGTATGTTTCAAAAGCAATCTACCATCGATCAGAGCGAACTGGATTCACTTTTACTTAGGGATGTGCAAGCCGCGGAGAAGGTCCCCCTTCCTAAAGGATTGACGAGCAGTACATTATTATCTATCTACGACAAGATTGTGAGTTTCGAAGGAGAGTCGTTTTCTACAGATGATATAGCAGACGTGACGTCCATTTCACGGGTGTCGATCAGAAAGTACCTCAGATTTCTGAAAGATATCGGCGTGGTGGATGAAACCCTGATCTATGGTATCGGAAGACCTGTCTATCAATATACATGGAACAAACTGAATAGCTCACGTATTCAAAGCTATTTGTAAGCAGCCCATCCGGCTGCTTTTTTTAATTTCAAAAGTCAAACAATAGTTTCATAATCTATGAAACGATAAAGCGTTTTCATAAAATGGTCATATAGTGTAAGCGGTTACGATAGAGCGGTTGAAGGGGTGTAAGGTTGCTGGAAAGACCAGCAAAGGAAACAGTTCGGTTTAAAATTTTTAAAACGACAAAGGGGATGAGAAAGATGGGACAAGCAGCATCAACACTTTCATATAAGAATGAGAAAACAAAAGAGAATGTGACGCATACGAAAGATCGATCGCTTCAGATTTTTAATATGCCGATCCTTTGGTTCCTGGTCTTTACGGGCATCACGCTTGCAAGCTTGTATACGGGGAACCTTCCAGGGGGCATGATTGGAAGCCTTCTCGTCATGATGATCCTTGGGGAATTATTTGGATGGATAGGAGATCGTACGCCAATCGTGAAAACGTTCCTTGGCGGAGGAGCGATCATTGCGATCTTTGGATCTGCTTTTATGGTTTACGCTGGTTTACTTCCGGAAGCCACCGTCACGTCCATGACCGACTTCATGAAATCAGGCGGATTTTTGAACTTCTATATTGCTGCATTAATCACGGGAAGTATCTTAGGAATGAATTCAAAAGTTTTAGTTAAAGTGGGACTGCGCTATTTCCTTCCGATTTTCGGAGCGGTAGCCGGAGCCGTGATTGTTGCCGGGATTTTTGGATCTCTTGTTGGCTTTACGTTGCAAGAGGCTGTGCTTGTGATTACCATGCCCATCATGGGTGGTGGAATGGGAGCAGGAGCCGTTCCCATGAGTCAAATCTATTCTGAGATGATGGGGAATGATCCGAGCTATTATATTTCAATGCTCGTGCCGGCACTGGCATTAGGGAATGTATTTGCCATCATTTTAGCATCGGTTCTTGATATAATCGGAAAAAAAGTACCTTCCCTAAGTGGAAACGGTCAGCTTATGAAAGGTTTTACCTACGAAAAAACAAAGCAGAAGTATAACATTGAAAAGATGGGAGTAGGCTTACTCGCTGCCCTGACATTCTTCACGGTTGGAACATTGCTGGGATCCGTTCTTCCCCTTCATCCATATGCCATCATGATCATACTTGTGGCTGCAGCGAAGATTTCAAACATGATCCCTCAAAATGTTGTAGAGGGAGCCAGTCAGTGGTATCAATTTGTAGCAAGCAACTGGACGTTCGCTTTATTATTTGGGATCGGTGTCGCTTACACCGACTTAGATACCGTTATTGCAGCGTTAACGCTGCAATATATCTTGACCGTATTCGGAGTGGTATTAGGGGCGATCATCGGAGCGGCGATCCTTGGGAAAGTCGTTGGCTTTTACCCGATTGAAGCTGCGATCACCGCGGGGTTATGCATGGCGAATATGGGAGGAACAGGGGATGTTGCCGTATTGTCAGCATCGAAACGAATGGAGCTTATGCCATTCGCTCAAATCTCTTCCCGATTAGGCGGCGCATTGATCCTGCTGTTGGCCGGATTAATTATCCCGCTGTTGTAAATATGGTACACTTAGGCTTGACTCTAGCAGTCAAGCCTATCTTTCATTTTAATAGATTGTGGTGACGTAAATGGACGTAATATTAATTGTACTGCCTGCATTACTGGTCTTTGCCGTTGGATATATCGGTCAAAAGAAGCTTGGTTTCGAAATCAATTCGATTTCGAAGATGGCCATTTACTTAATGTATCCGTTTCTTGCATTCAAGACCTTTTACGAGAATGAACTGAATATGGATTATCTTTATATTTTTCTCTTTTGTATCGCGCTTTGTGTGATTTTGATTGTATCTATTAAAATAGTGGCTAAGTTTAGAAACTATTCAAAACCGAAAGTGTCGGCCATGATTCTATCTGGGGTATTCATGAACAGCGGCAACTATGGAGTACCGATCATCCTATTCGCTTTCGGTGAGCTCGGGTTTCGCTATGCGGTCATTATGATGGTGATACAGTCATTTCTTATGAATACAATCGGCCTCTATTATGCTGTCAGTGGCAGTGATAAAAAGAGGGAAACGAGGGAAATCTGGATGAAGATCGTCAAGATGCCGATTCTGCATGGTGCATTTCTTGGATTGGGCTTTCAATTGTTTCATCTTGATGTGCCGGTGTTTATGAGTCAGACCATTGATCTGATTTCCCAGGCAACGATTCCTACGATTATGGTGGTGTTAGGGATGCAATTAGCGACATTGGGAGGGAAGAAGGTGGAAAGAGGCGCCCTTTCCTTTATTGTGATCATGAGAATGGTAGCTTCACCCATCATAGCTCTGGTCGTTGTTTCGTTCCTTCCTATTTCTACCATGTTGGGATCGATTCTCATTATTTTGGCAAGCATGCCGACTGCTGCGAATACTACGATGTTTTCATTGCAGTTCAATACAGAACCTGATTTAGTATCGACAAGTACACTTGTCACTACACTTATGAGCATTGTGACGATCCCGATCATGTTGGCTCTTGTATCCTTATAGAAGCGAAGCTGCTTGAGATTTCTCAAGTAGCTTTTTTTAATAGAAGAAAGGATGTGGAAGTCTCTCTTTTTGACAACTGCCTTCGAATCTATTACTATTGTAAAATAAATTCCAACCAATTCAATCAGATTAAGGAGGATTATTCATGGCTGGCTATGTTCAACCGATTAATGAACAAAAGGGCCCAGAGAAAGCGAGTACCCAATTGAACCCGCCACAGACATCTTTAGTGGCCGGCGGTTTAATCGTTACAGCGATTCTTGGTCTATATTTACTCTTTACACAAGACATTGCCCAAACCGTCTTATTGGTGCTAGGGCTGCTGTTAGGATATACATTATTTCATGCACGATTCGGATTCACTTCTGCTTTCCGCAGAGTGATGTCTGTAGGGAACGGGCAGGCACTGCGGGCACATATGGTGATGCTTGCCGTTGCCGTGACGCTGTTTGCTCCGATCCTTGCGACAGGGTACACATTCTTTGGGGGTGAAGCGGCAGGTTATGTATCGCCCGTAGGTATAAGTTTACTGGTAGGTGCCTTCCTGTTTGGGATTGGCATGCAGCTTGGAGGAGGCTGTGCTTCAGGTACCCTTTACGCAATCGGCGGCGGTCGCTCCGTTATGTTTATCACATTGCTATTCTTTATTGTCGGTGCCACAGTCGGAGCTTATCATCTTCCATTTTGGACAGAGGAAATGCCGTCCTTTAAACCTATTTCATTAGCAACCTCTACCGGATTAGGTTATTTTGGGGCATGGCTCGTTTCGATTTTATTCTTTGGCTTCATTGCGTGGATTACACTGCGGGTGGAGAAGAAGAAAAACCCGCCCCGCATGGCGACTCTCCCAACGACTAAAGGCTGGAAACGGATTCTACGTGGATCTTGGCCACTTATCGCAGCTGCGATCGTGCTGGCTGTGTTAAATGCCCTCACTCTCATGACACGGGGGAATCCTTGGGGAATCACTTCTGCCTTTGCTCTATGGGGATCAAAGGTTACCGGAATGTTCGGGGTCGACGTGGCAAGCTGGGGCTACTGGACAGGAGCCAATGCTGAAGCTCTTCAAGCATCGATCTTTGCTGATTCCACAACGGTATTAAATTTCGGTGTCATCCTTGGAGCATTTCTTGCATCTGCTGCAGGAGGCCTGTTCCGTTTTAATAAAATCACTGGGAAAAATGCCATGGCGTCCGTCATTGGTGGATTGCTGATGGGGTACGGTGCCCGTTTGGCATTCGGATGTAACATTGGTGCTTACTTCGGAGGGATTGCTTCCTTCAGTCTTCACGGTTATATTTGGGGGATCCTTGCCCTTGGAGGTACGTTCCTGGCACTTTATCTTCGTCCGATGTTCGGATTGTCGGTGCCGAAACCAAAGGATACATTTTGCTAGCTGGATAGTTTGAAAAATCCTGCATGTCGTTACACATGCAGGATTTTTTTGGGATTATTCACCGCCATAATAAATAACCATCTGGCACACAGCTGTTTCTTCTGAATGATTTACATACTCATGCCCGGAGTCTGCGGCAAAACGAATAGAACTTCCTTCTGTTAGCAGATAGGTTTCTTCCCCGATATTAAGAGCAATCTTCCCTGACAGCACCGTGATGTATTCCTCTACCCCCTTCGTATGCCCTTCATTTCGATACGAGCATCCAGCCTTCATTTCAACCCGGTAGCTTTCCCATTTTTTCAAGGGATCGAAAGGGAAGATGGGATAAACGATGTAGTTCCCGTTATCTTCAAGAACAGGCTGGACGTCTTGATAATGAATGATGGATACTTGATTGCCGGGCTTTTCAATCAGTGAAGAGAATGATACCTTCAAGCCATTAGCGATCTTCCATAGAATCGCGACCGTCGGATTCGAATCACCACGTTCAATCTGACCGATCATCGCCTTGCTTACACCGGTGCGCTCTGCCATCTGCTCAAGGCTGAAACCACGCTCCCTGCGGATCTTCCGTATATTATCACCAATTTGAATCGGGAAATTTTCCATGCCAAAACTCCTCTTGTATACTATAGTGTCTATATGTATAATATAATAAATTATCAAATAATTAAAATAGTAAATTACTTCTATTATAAAGGATGTGAGAGGATGGAGGCACTGCTTTCCACGAAAAAAGTGAGTGATTTTCGTCTGGGCCTGCAGGGAGGACTCAGCATTGCCATCGGATACATGCCTGTTGCGTTAACCTTTGGGTTGTTGGCTCGGACAACCGGCCTCACGGTCACGGAAACGGTACTGATGAGCATGCTCGTGTTTGCAGGGGCTGCTCAATACATATCGCTGAGTCTGATTGCGGTTGGTACAGGTATCATTGAGATCATTCTTACCACGTTCATCGTAAACATCCGTCACTTCCTGATGTCGGCTTCTTTAAGTGAAAAGCTCGAGGAAGACCGTTTGTTTAAAAAGCTTTTTTATGCGTTTGGCATTACGGATGAAACCTTCACGGTCATCAGCGTCAAAGATGGAAAAGTAAGAACAGGTTTTGCCGTCGGGGTGATGCTCATTTCATACGGGAGCTGGGTCGTAAACTCTGGTGTAGGCTACTTCATCGGGGAAATCCTTCCCGAATTTTTACAAGCGAGTATGACAATCGCTCTATATGCCATGTTTGTGGGTCTTCTCGTTCCTTCCATGAAAAAAAGTGTGAGGGTCACGTTTTTAGCTGTAGTGGCTGGTGCGTTGAATAGCATCCTTCTTTTCACGACGAACCTTTCAAACGGTTGGTCGATTGTACTTGCTACCCTCGTTTCAGCCGTGATTGTGGAATTGGTGGTCATGATGAAGGGAGGAGGGAGAGCGAATGAATAGCACGATAGTTTTGATGATCATCGGTATGGCGATTGTCACGTATATTCCCAGAATGCTTCCTTTCCTTGTATTTAAAGGGAAAGAACTTCCTCCATTCCTTCAAGGGGTATTAAAGAATGTTCCTTATGCCGTATTGGGCGCTTTGATATTTCCTAGCATCTTGTTGATTCAAGAGGGGAATCTTATGTTTGGAGTAGTCGGGACGGCAGCCGCATTTGTCATTGCCTTTCTGGGTGCCAACGTCATCCTTGTGGTGGTCGGGGCGATTTCTGTTCTGTCTTTATATTCGGTATTCTTGATGTAAGCCGCGATTCGGGTCGTGGCTTTTTTTGTTGGATAGAAAGGAGAGGAATGATGCGGAGGTATGTCGAATGTTGAAGAATGGCAGATAAATCATTAAAAGGGCAGTTAAAATTTTATTTTGGCAGATATAATGAAATTACGGCAGATAAATTGATCATATGGCACGTAAATCCCCAGAATGGCAGAAAAACGATTTTCCACATCAAGCCCGACACTTTCACTGGCATGTGTTTAGGTTCTAAATCTTTGGACAGGGTATTACATATAGTAAAGAAGACGAGAAGGGAGGAAGTATGTTGGTTAGAAAATGGGCTTTCAGGTCGATATTGGCTTATTTGCTATTAGGCTTGTTTCTATATGTGTATTTATTCTTCTTGGCGGATTCTACTTTGCCTGACATGTACAAAGGAAGCAGTGCAGATCCGGCCACCTTTATGAAGGATAAAGAAATTATGCTGAGTGAGGATTTCTCGAAAATCAAGAACCTCCTGTTTTTCTTATCCACTCCTTATGAATGGTTGTTTTATTTCCTGATCCTGATTCTCGGGGTCTCGCGTGTGTTTGAGAAGTGGGCGAGGGGAACGGTGAAAAATGGTTTCCTGCAAACGGCCATTTATTTGTTCTGGTTATCGATTGCTTCGTTCCTGGCGATTTTTCCACTGCAGTATATTTCGTATACTATTTCGAAGAGCTACAATATTTCAACCCAGACGTTCTCCATGTGGATGAAGGATGAGATCACGGATTTCTGGGTGAATTACCTCCTCATGTTCATCATTGTATCGGTGTTATATGGATTGATGAAACGATTCAAGCAGCGCTGGTGGCTAGCGGCCTGGGCATTGTCGGTACCCTTTACGATTTTCATGATGTTCGTGCAGCCGGTTTTGATCGACCCGCTATATAACGACTTCTATCCACTGAAGGATAAAGCATTAGAGGAACAAATCCTGACTCTTGCCGACAAGGCAAACATTCCAACAGACCACGTATTTGAAGTTGACATGTCGGAGAAAACGAATTCACTCAATGCGTATGTAACCGGAGTCGGATCCAATTCCCGGATCGTTCTTTGGGATACCACCCTTGAAAAATTAACGGACAAGGAAATCCTGTTTGTGATGGCCCATGAAATGGCTCACTATGTGGAGAAGCACATCTATATCGGCATTGCCATCTACTTGATCCTATCCTTCTTTGGGTTATTCCTGACGGCTAAGCTGATGAGAGGCATCGTCGCCAACCATAAGGATGACATGAAAGTATCGAGCGTGTCGAACTTAAGCTCCTTACCTCTGTTCTTGATGATTACGTCCATGCTCCTGTTCACTATCAGTCCCCTTAGCAACTGGATCTCACGCTACCAGGAAACGAGGGCTGACCGATATGCAATAGAAATGACGGACGATAAAGAAGCTGCCATCTCATCTTTCCAGAAGTTATCGAAGGTGGGATTATCTCAGGTCAATCCGCCTTTACTTGTGAAGATTTTCCGTTACGGTCATCCCACGATGCTTGAGCGATTGACGATGCTTGAGGAGTATGAAAAGGAGAAAGATACAGAGTAAAGGGATAGATTGAGAGAAAGTGAATGACAGGAAGGACGACTTGTGAATGGAAGCGAGTCGTTTTTTTGTCTGTTTTTCACTTTTATATACTTCATTCCAAATTTCACTGTACAATCCTCGTGGTTGTGGTAAAATAAGGAATTAAATAATTGTAATTTTCTGTTTATTAAAACAGGCAGGAGGATGGGCAAAATCAAAAATCATAAAGTTTGGATATTGTTTATTCGTTTTATGTTTACCATTTTAGCGTTAATCGGTTTGCCTTTTTTGAGTTATCTTGAAACCGGGCGCCCGATGATGGAGTGGTCTTTGATTATCGGGATATTAGTTACCTTGATCATCATCTATGTAAATGGAGATGGCTATTTTTACAAAAAGGGGGAGCATGTGATCAAAGAAAAAAAGAAAAAGTTTTATCATTCGATCTCTTTCTGGACAGCTTTCGTTTAAACCGCCGTAGCATTATACTTTACGATTAAAATTTATGGGAATTTACTACATTAGATTTTCCTAGAATTGATTACAACATGCGATTAATAAACCGCCATACTGAAAAATCTCTTAAGAGACTAGGCTTTTTCTCTTTTATTAATAATCAGGTTCTTCGCTTTCTCTGTCATATAAGCGAAAATCACATCTTTATGATGAAGTCCGGAGTTGGTTAGTTGAGTTTCCAGCCATTCTTTCGATTTCCCAAGGAGCACCAGGTTCCGTGTTTGGATCTTCCCATCTACAATCACTGAAATCGGCAATCCCTCATCATCGATTTTAAGGTTGAGATGCTGGACGGTAACAGGGGTGTTTTCCACCTTTGGAATGACGCTCACTTCACCGATCGGCTCGAGCATGGCGTAGTCCACATCTGAAATTTTGGGGTAACCCTGAGAGCGTAGAATGGAAGTTAATTGAATCAGCGAAATCTTGGATTTCTCCAAATTATCCTCTAATATCTCCCCATTTTTAATCAGTAAGGTGGGTTCTCCCAAGAAGAAGCGATTCCCCCATTGACTTAGGGTCAGAAATGAGAACAGTACATGAAGCCCGACTAAAATGACGAGAGCCGCAATGGTTGGCCAGAATTCCGTGGAAATCAGTGGTTCGGAGGCAATGGTTCCAACGATAATAATCGCCACAAGATCATAGGGAGTCATCTGTACAATTGTGGATTTTCCCATCAGTCGCATAGCGGCGATGGTGATTAAGTAGAGAACAAGTACTTTTATTAGCAGGATCATCATATTCGCTCCAAAGTGTATAGGGTAGCTATAGGGTTTGCTATTTGAATGGAAGTCATGCATGAAATGAAGGGACCAAAGGCCCGTCCATTAAAAAAGGAATAGCTGACTCATATATTGAGTCAGCTATTATTTATCATCCGCAGCTTAGGTTCAGTTCGTTTAATTCTTTTGATAATTTCATGAACAGAGGTTTATTTTTCTTATCCAGGGCGGCGTCAATGTCTGTCAGGAGTTTTGTCTTGCGCGTCATCAGAATGCTTTCATGCAGCACCATGTCGATATAGATCTCCATCACACTTCTCTCAGCGGCTTTCTTACGGGTCATGGCAGAAGCTTTCATCATTTCGGTATAGGACTTTTTGTTTTCCATATACGGTCACCCCTGAATTCTTTTTATTAGTATATGGGGTAAGTAGTAAAAATTCAACCAAAAAATTAAATATTCTGATAATTTTTTATCCTTAACAGAGTAGCGTATAGTTAATTTCAGAATTTTTAAAAATATGCGAGACAACCCTCGAAATTTATGGTATTATTTTGGTGGAAAATGTAAATGGAGGCGATGAAATGAGAGAAAAATCTCGAATTATAGAAGAATATGAAGTGAATCCCCATACGATGATCCTGCAGCCAATTGAGTACGGTGCCAGGACATTTACCAAAATCATAGAGGTAGATGACATACTAATCTCCCCTTTTAAACCGTTCGATATTTTAAAGAAGAGCTGTGAATTCTTTGGTTCCTCCTATGAAGGAAGAAAAGAAGGCACCAAAAGACTTACGGGTATCATCTACAAAGCTCCCATCATGGTGAATCCTCAGATGTCCATTTATCTATTTCCAACATCTTCTCCTGTCAAGCAAGAATGCGCCTGGATTTCCCATTCACATGTTCGCGGGTATGAACGCTCGACAAATGGATCAACACGGGTCTTTCTTCAAAACAATGAGTCCTGCATGGTTCCCATTTCTTACAGTTCGTTTGAAAATCAAATGCTTCGTACTTCTGACTTGCGTATCGCCTACACACAGCGTGTCGCAGAAATGGAAAGTAAATATAATACGAAGGTTCAAACCGAAATGAGTAATATCAAAACGTTTTACCTTAATCGAAATATCAAAAAAAACGATGCGTGAGATGAATCACGCTTCTTTTGTTGTATCTGTTTTCGATTCCAGGAATCGTCGATACAAATAATGTCTCATTAAATCCTCCACACGGTTTCGAAGGCGCGGGTTAAAGTAATTATGGTGCTCCTCATACCCCTTATACAGAAACATATACATCGTAAAGGCATCGTCTGATTGAATTCGCTCAACCTTCATCTTATTGTTCCTCATGTACTTTTTGACATGAGCGAGTTCTCCCTGGATGACTTTCATCGTCTCCTCAATCATTTCTAAATACGGTCGTTTTAATTTAAACGGGCTGCTGTCTACGATTTGCAGATCACGATTCAAAATCGTCAGCACCATCGGTAAATATATCGCCTGTTCTAATATGTTCCTGTCGTTCTCCGGGATCCTTGTCATATGAAAAGACTCCTTTTCACTTTAGTGTAGAACAAATGTTCGTATTTTCATTTTACGTGGAATTCGATTTACTTTCAATAGCGAAAGTTGTAGAATTTGAATTTGTTTCTATTATGAAGGGCAGATCGGATTTTTATCCATAAAGGGAAAAGTATTTCTGACGTCGAAATAATAAAGAGAATAGAAGAGAGGAAGGTGCCGGAACATGAATAAAGGAATCGAAATCGATGGTCTCTATGAGTTAAAGGCCGTATCCGACCCAAGACTGTCACCAAGTGGGGAAGAAGCCGTTTATGTCAAAACCATCATGTGTGAAGAAAAAAATGAGTATTTCTCAACCTTACATAGCATTCGTCTGAAAGATAAGACCACTCGCCAATGGACTTTCGGAGAACAAAAGATTTCAACCCCCAGATGGTCACCTGATGGTAGAAAGATCGCCTTTGTCTCGAATCGCTCCGGTGTGAATCAACTATACCTCATCCACCGTGATGGAGGGGAAGCAGAACAGCTGACAGATTACCAAAAAGGCGTCTCCAATCCAGTCTGGTCTCCATGCGGTGAGAAAATGGCAGTCTCGCTCCGACTGGAAAAAGAAGAGACGTTTGAAAAGAAGGAGGACGAAGAAGAGAAATTAAAGCCATTCGTTACCACAAGCATGAAATATAAAAGTGATGACCGAGGTTTCGATGACAGCTGCTACTCGCAAATAGTAGTGGTGGACGTGGCGTCAAAGAAAATGAGAAGAGTCACGGATGATGTCCACGATTACACTCTTCATTCCTGGTCTCCCGACGGAAAGCACATCGCGTTTTCTGTGGACAGAACAAAAGACAAAGATTTCTCTTTCCAGTCTGATTTATTTATTTTTCATCTTGAAACGGACGAATATAAGAAGATTAATAAAGAATCTGGTTACTACGGAGGAGCGGCCTGGTCTCCCGACGGAGGTCATCTTGCCTATATGGGGCATGGACGTGAATATGAGAATGCGACACATAATAAGGTGTGGCTGTATCACCTTGAAACCGGTCACTCCGTTTGCCTGACAGAAAGCATGGATCTGCCCGTAGGAGACTATCTCAATAGCGATAGCATCCAAGGCTCATCACAAGCAGGAATCCTGTGGTCACAGGACAATGAAAGTCTCTATTTCCTGGCGTCTGATGCAGGAAACACGGTTCTCTATTACGCTCACATTGAAGGAGCCATCTACCCTGCGTTGTTGCAAGAGGAGCAGCATGTATACGGATTCGACTTCGATTCTGATCGACAAGTGATGCTGGTTGCCATGAGTAAACCTACCGAACCGGGTGAATTGTATACTCTTCATGTTCCTACCGGAGAGCTGAATAAAATGACCAACCTGAATGGGGACCTGGCGGATCGTGAATTATCCTCTCCCCAATCGTTTATGTACAAGGGTGCGAAAGACCGGCTCGTTCAAGGCTGGATCATGAAGCCGGTCGGCTATGAGGAAGGGAAGAAGTATCCACTTATCGTCGAAATACATGGGGGCCCCCACACCATGTATGGGAACACTTTCTTTCACGAATTTCAAGTGCTGGCAAGCAAAGGATACGCTGTATTATATGTAAACCCAAGAGGAAGCCACGGCTACGGGCAAGAGTTCGTGGATGCCGTAAGAGGAGATTACGGTGGCGGGGATTACGAGGATATCATGGCAGCAGTGGAGTATGCCCTGGAGGAATTTCCGTTTATTGATGAAACTCGTTTAGGTGTGACCGGTGGAAGCTACGGAGGGTTCATGACCAACTGGATCATCGGTCATAGCGACAAGTTTAAAGCAGCCGTTACCCAGCGCTCCATCAGCAATTGGATCAGTTTTTACGGAGTGAGCGATATCGGCTACTACTTCTCAGAGTGGCAAATCCAAAGCGATCTTGGCGACATCGAAACTCTTTGGAAGCATTCACCCCTAGCGTACGTGAAGAATATGAACACACCCCTATTGATACTTCACAGCGAAAAGGACTACCGTTGTCCGATTGAGCAGGCGGAACAACTATTCATCGCATTAAAGCGGGAGAAAAAAGATGTGAGATTCGTGCGTTTCCCGGAATCCAATCACAATTTGTCCAGGACTGGAAAACCCTCTTTGAGGGAAGCAAGATTACAAGAGATTGTGGATTGGTTTGGGGAGCATTTATTATAGAGGTGAGAGCTGTCATTCCTGGATGGGGATGGCAGCTTTTTGTTACAACGCACTAGTCGATTTCAAAACAAAGCCTATTACACAACCCACCGCAAAAAATACCCACCCTAGCACGTTTACATCCCTCCTCATTAGGCAAAGTTATAATAATAAAACCAACAATAGACAACAATGTGGAAATCCTGATACGGTGTGATATGATGAAAATACAAGTAACGATATAACGAAATGAGTCTATTTGTTCATGGTCGTTTAAGGGGAAACATATAATATGGATATAAATAAGATAAAAGACTGGTTTACGCTTGAGAATATGATGGACCTGATTCAGCAGTATCGTTCATTCGGACCGATTCCAGGGATCCTGTTGCCGCTGTTGGAAGCCTTTCTCCCATTCCTGCCCCTGGTCGTGTTTGTGACGGCCAATGCAAATGCCTTCGGGTTATGGTGGGGGTTTCTATTTTCGTGGATCGGGGCTACGCTTGGTGCCCTTATAGTGTTTCTGTTGGTACGAAGATATGGGGAAACCCGATTTTTTCGTTTCTTGAGAAAGAACCGCCAAGTGAAGCGATTGACAAAATGGGTAGACAAGCATGGGTTTGGCCCGTTGTTCATTCTTTTATGCTTCCCATTTACACCGTCTGCCTTGGTGAATGTGGTGGCGGGATTGTCTTCGATCAGCATAGCTCAATATATGCTCGCTGTGGTTACGGGGAAAATGGTGATGATTTTCACCATAAGCTTTATCGGATATGATATTATATCATTAGTAAGACAACCAATGCGTACTGTAATCGTTGCAGCCATTATTTTTGTCCTATGGTTTGTAGGGAAACGAATTGAGATACATCTGAATAAGAAATTGGAAATAGACCAACGAATTGAACGGAAAAAGCAGGAGGAATCAAATTGAGAGAAGAGGTCAAAAGAGAAGGACTCGAATGGATTAAAGCCTTGGGGATTGGACTGATCATTTTTATCATCATTCGAACCTTTCTCTTCTCCAACTATGTAGTCGAAGGTGAATCGATGATGCCGACACTACAGGATGGAAATAAACTTGTTGTGAATAAAATCGGTTATCATATTGGAGACTTGGATCGCTTTGATGTTGTGGTCTTTCATGCGAATGAGAACGAGGATTATGTGAAACGAATCATTGGACTGCCCGGTGATAAGGTCGTGTATAAAGATGATAAGTTATATGTTAACGGAGAGTACTATCCTGAACCTTATTTAGAAAAATTCAAGCAGGAGTACATCGGCAACAAACTGACGGGAGACTTTACCCTTGAAGAAATCACGGATGAGCAAACGGTTCCCGAAGGAAAAGTATTCGTTCTTGGAGACAATCGTCGGGGAAGCATGGATAGTCGCTATTTCGGGTTTATAGACCGGGAACAGATTGTGGGAAAAGTGGATCTTCGTTACTGGCCAATCAACGAATGGGATATACAATTCAGGAACTAAAGATATGGGAATGCTGTTCGATACTTGAACAGCATTCTTTTTTTGGCGAAAGATTCTTCGAGGTTCCGGACTGTTGAAAGGATTCTACTTCGAAAAGTGATGCTTTAAGCTCTTTGAATAAGGAAAGGATCAAATCCGATCCTTTCTATGTTGATGGGTATTTAAATTGCAGAATTCGATAAAATACGGGATGTGCCTGTCACTTTGATCCCCCTCATAAACGCTTCAACAAACTCCTCATCCCACTGTGTCCCTTTACCTTCTTCCAAAATGGAGAGGGCTTTTTCGATAGGCATTCCTTTTCGATAAGGGCGATCCGAGGTCATGGCGTCAAAGGCATCGGCGACAGCGATCAATCGTCCGAACACGGGAATATCGTCTCCTTTTAATTGATCGGGATATCCCCGGCCGTCCACCCGCTCATGGTGGTGCTTGATGCCGGGTAAGATGGGCAGGAGTTCTTCTGTTAATTGAACCCCTTTTACAATTTCTTCGCCAATGACAGGATGGCGTTTAATTTGATCGAACTCTTCAATTGTTAATTTCCCTTCTTTTAAAAGCACATCATCCCGGATTCCTATTTTTCCAATGTCGTGAAGCAGGGCCGATTTGTTGAGTAAGTCGATGTCTTTAGAGGACCAGTTGCATTGTTTGGCAATTAAAACAGAAAGCTCCGCAACACGTTTAGAATGGCCGGCCGTATAAGGGTCCCGTGCATCCAATGTACCTGCTACGACTGCGAAAAATTGATCGAGTAGCTGCTGGTTTTTCTGATCTCGCAGATTGATGGCTCCTACCATGTGGTTAAAGCCGGAAAATAAATGGGAAAATTCATCCGTGTATGTATTCACTACGGGTGAAACATGCCCCTCCTCGACTTTTTCAAAACGGGCTACCAGCTCTTTCACAGGTGCTTCGATGCTTTTGAAAATAAGGAGGGCTCCATAGAAAGCTAGAATCGTAATGATGAAAATCAGAGTTCCTGCCCATTTCCAGTAGTCTACTAAAAGCGTGGGGTCTGCAATCGATAAGCGAATCTGTGAAGCTAATGAAAAAAGCAGGATCGGAAAAAGGGCAAGAAACAGGGAAGCCGCCAAGATTTTTCTTTTTAAACTGATAAATAAGGTGGACGGATTCGATGGATCGACTCCGTATGTTTCAACTGTTTTCCGAATAAGGTCCACCTGCAGTGAATGACAAGCTCTAAAGGTTAAGAAAAATTCAATCAATGCATGAAGAATCGCCACTAAAAAGGCGCCGCACCAGGCATAAAAAATATAGGTGTATGGAATGGACAACCACCCTGCATTGATGCTGACAACCGTCAACAAAGTCGACGGAAGAGCCAGCCCCAGAAAGTGAGGGAGCATGATTCGTCTAACCGTTAAAAGTGGGAACCTTTCCGCTTGTTGATAGGCAGTTGAGAGAAGGTCCAGACTGAGTGTTGATACCTTCTTTTTATAGACGATCTTCATCGGACGAATATGCTTCTGATACACCAAAAATTCGCAGCTGAACATCGTGACGATTGAAAGGGAGATGATGCCTCCCATTGTGAGCAGTTCCTTTTCATTGAAGGCAAGGGTTTGAAAAATGAATACAGACCCGACACCAAAGACGGCTATGAAGCTTCCTAGAAGATAATTTTTAATGATTGTACGTTGAAATCGCTGAAATACATTCAAGGATGAATCCTCCAATTCCCCTAACATTTAGTAGATTCATTATATAGGAAATTTGGAGTGGGGAACATGATGATTTGTTACTTTCTTAGGAAGATCTAGTGGAGGGGGCTGCCCGCACCAATTACGGAAAGAACGTCTACCCCCGCAACAGCAATCACAAACTCTATGATAATGGACTCATTTTCACGATTTTACACAAAATTTACCCTATTTTGACAATATGTAATGTACGCTAAATGTATAGTCATATTTAGAGGAGGCGAAGCAATTTGAAGGTTGTAAACAAAAAGTTCATCAGCATTTTTTCAATTTTAATTATTTTTATGATTGCGTGTGGTCAAGTATCTCCAAGTCAAATGAGTGCAGCGGGAAATGGGACGTGGAGTTCGCCGTTTACTGTTGATCAGGCATTATCCAATCAAGATGGTTCCACTCAGTCAGTGGAAGGGTATGTGGTCGGTCAGCCAACCTCTACGTCATCCGTTGTCACGAGTAACTTTCCAAACGATTACGCACTTGCCCTGGCGGAATCCCCGTCTGAATCCAATACGGATAAGATGGTCTATATTCAAATTCCATCTTCTTACCGATCAAACTTTGGATTACAAAGTAACCCAGGACTAATGGGTGAAAAAATCAAAGTGACGGGCAGTTTAACGGCCTATTTCTCTCACCCGGGAGTGAAGTCTACGTCAGCATTCGAATCAGTGGAAGATGGCGGGACTGATCCGACTGATCCTCCAACCGACCCAACCGATCCACCATCCTATGAAGAATATTACAACTCGGCTGAAGGGAAAACGGGCTCTTCTTTAAAAACAGCACTACATAACATCATTGATGATCATCAAACTCTTTCCTACAGCGATGTTTGGGGAGCTCTTCGAAATACTGACGAAGATCAGAACAATCCGAATAACGTGATCCTCCTATACTCAGGCCGTTCCCAATCCAAAACGACAAACGGGGGTGGAGTCAACGACTGGAACCGTGAACACGTCTGGGCGAAATCCCACGGGGACTTTGGAACAGCTCAAGGACCAGGGACGGACCTTCATCACTTGAGACCTACAGATGTAACCGTCAATTCTTCAAGAAGTAATCTTGACTTTGATAATGGCGGGAATCAGCATGGTGAAGCACCGGGCAACTATTATGATGGGGACTCCTGGGAACCCAGGGATGAAGTAAAAGGGGACGTCGCCCGTATGATTTTCTACATGGCAGTCCGCTATGAAGGGGACAGCGGGGAACTGGATTTAGAGATCAATAACAACGTGAACAATGGAAGCGCCCCTTATCACGGGAAAATGTCCGTTCTCCTGCAATGGAATGAACAAGACCCTGTCGATGCAAGGGAAATCAGACGAAACGATATCATCTTTGAACAATATCAAGGAAACAGAAATCCATTCATTGACCATCCTGAATGGGCGGAAATGATCTGGTAAGATGGATTGAGCCTGGAAGTTTCCGGGTTCTTTTTTTTATTGAAATTGAAGACGGATGGCGGGGGAGTGGGAAGGCACTCACGAAACTTTTTCAAGGACATTAAAGGAATCGGAGAGGAACGCCTCGAAATACATACGTCGAGGTGAAAAAGACATGAAACGGTTATTGACGGGTACAAGAATTTATCTTTCCGGTTTTCAGGAAGAAGATGTTACGGCCGTAAGGGAATGGAGTCAAAATGAAGAAGTTCAGAGATTACTGGATGCTCTCCCCCACAAGCCGAAAGCAGAGGAAGATATTAAAAAGTGGATGGGGGATCCGGGAGACAACGCCTTTCGTTTTGCTATTCGACTAAAGGACGATGGAAGAATCATAGGTTTTGTTGAATTGGACGGGATCCTATGGACGCATCGTGTCGGATGGGTCTCCATTTCAATTGGAGATGAACAGTCCTGGGGCAATGGATATGGCAAGGAAGCCATGCAATGTTTGCTGGCGTACGCTTTTCATGAGTTGAATTTATACCGAGTCCAATTAACGGTATTTTCATATAATGAGAGGGCCATGCGCTTATATGAGTCACTCGGATTCAAGAAAGAAGGGAGCTATCGTCAATTTTTACAAAGGGACGGAGATCGATACGACATGATCTTATACGGACTATTAGCGGATGAATGGAAAGGTAATGTGAAAGAAGGATGATGGTGTCCTTCTTTTTTTGACGTAGAAGGCATCTACGCCCTCATCCTCCATCTCCTCCGCTCCACATACAACAAGCCACCCATCCAGGCATGAAATAAAAAGCATCCCAGTAACAGAAACAACGATTGTACGTAAGTAAGCTTCATGATGACTATAGGTGCTATGCTGGTTCCACCTAGTAAAATAAAGGAGTACAGGCTGAGTGCCTGGCTTCGGTCATCTCCACTCATATCTCCGATTAGGGTAATGACGGTCGGAATCAACAATGAGATGGCGGAAACAAACAGGACAGAAGAAAGAACGATGAGGAAGGGTTCACTCAAGTGTACATAAATAAAAGCAATCATTACACTCACAATGGAGATGGTTACTCCAATAAAAAGAGTTTTATAGGCTCCAATTGCTTCAAGAAGGCGACCGGTAAAGAGTGATAAGCTGACACCGATCAATCCGACTGCCCGGAGCAGGAAAAGCAGATTGGAATCACCCGATAAGTACCGGGTCAAGCTGTCATAATAAGCAACAAAAGAGGCGAGAAGGGTGAACACGATCCCGTAACAGTAAAGGAGTTCCTTTCTCAAAAGGAGTTTATAAATCGTGATGACCTGGTGTTTGACGGAAATGGATCGAGTGGATGTAGCGGGTAGCGTTTGTTTTCCTATTAAAAATAAAGAGGCGTACACCACTGCGAAAAAGAAGAATACTATCGTCCAGTTGCTATAGCGGGTGATTCCTTCACTCAGTAATTGACCGAGTAGGCCTGCGAAGAGAAATCCGGAATTGATAAAAGCGAGAAGCAGCGTTCTCTTTCTTCCAGAAAACAAATCATACGTATAAGCAAAGGCGACAGGGGCAAAACTCCCCAGACAAAAGCCTTGAATTCCACGGGTGAAGAATAAACTCCAGAAATCACCTGCAAGCCCCACCAAGCCTGTTGAAACAGCAGAGGCGAGCATTCCCCAAACGAGAATCTCTTTTTTCCCAACGCGATCTGCGCTATTGGCAAAGGTGAGAAGTCCACAGGCGTAGAAAAAGATAAATGAGCTTCCTGCAATAACGACTTCACTTTGTGCGATGGAGAGGGAGGTAGCGATATTCCCATAGATGGGAATAAACGTGTAAATATTACAGGCTACCATAATCGCCATCACAACAAGAATAGAAGCGATTCTGTTAAAATATTGATTCATCAGCAATCACCTGCCTCTTTTTACTGTATGCAGGTGTTCCAAATATTTTCAATAAAGATTGAGACGGGAAAGATTTGTTCCTGTGTACTATAATGAACCTATACAAAAATTCAACCTGCCTCATGGTTACAATAGATTAGTATAAGAAAGGGAGTGAGAGGATGGCTGTACGTTTTATTCTCGGGCGCTCCGGTACGGGGAAAACCCATCACATATTAGATGAGATGAAGCAGAGCTTATTGGAAGCGCCGAATGGAGATCCCATCATCTATATCGTACCGGATCAGATGTCATTTATATCGGAATACGATCTTGTCAACACACCCGGATTAAACGGGATGATACGTGGACAGGTGTTCAGTTTCACCCGGCTCGCGTGGAAGATCCTCCAGGAAACGGGCGGAATGAGCCGCTACCATCTATCAGATGTCGGCTTAAATATGATGATCCGGAAGATTATCGACGAAAACAAAGATCGTCTACATATTTTCTCGAAGGCCGCGGATAAGCCGGGTTTCATTCATCATGTAGAATCCATGTTGACGGAATTTAAGCGCTATTGTATTTCGCCTCAGGATCTCCACCAATTTGATGGGGAAGATGAGCGGGATTCTAAGGTGTTGAAGGATAAGCTTCATGACCTTGAACTGATTTATGAGAAATTCGAGGAAAAGCTCCTAGGCAAATACATTGATTCAGAAGATTATTTTCAGCTGTTGGCAGATAATGTGAAAAACTCTGAGCTTCTTAGAGATGCAGAGATTTACATAGACGGCTTCCATAGCTTCACGCCCCAGGAATATCTGATAATTGATCAGCTCATTCAGCACAGTAAGACAGTGACGGTTGCCCTGACAGCCGATCCGGAGCAGCAAATGGGTGGGATGAACGAGTTAAGCTTATATCGGATGACGAACGAAACGTACCATACTCTTCAGGATATATGCCATGGAGCGGGGAAGTCCATAGAAGAAGAGGTGTTAGTGAAGCCGATTCGCTATCAAAATGACACGATGCTGCATCTCGAACGTCATTTTGAGGACCGGCCAACTGTTCCATGCGAAGAAGCAAAAGGCTCCATCGAGTTTCTGGAAGCCTCTAATCGCCGGGCAGAGGTCGAAGGTATAGCAAGGGAAATTCGGAAGCTAGCCCGGGAAAAGGGATATCGCTACAAGGATATAGCGGTGCTGGTTCGAAACAGCCAGGACTACCGTGATAAGGTCGAAACGATTTTTCAAGATTACAGTATTCCGTTTTTTCTTGATCAGAAGCGGACAATGTTAAATCACCCATTAATTGAGTTGATCCGTTCGACTCTGGAAATTATGAATACGAACTGGAGATATGAGCCTGTCTTCCGGGCGGTGAAAACTGACCTGTTGTTTCCTTATCAAAAAAATCCAACCGATTTGCGGGAAAAAATGGACCGTTTGGAGAACTATGTGTTGGCTTACGGGATCAAAGGAGATCGCTGGACAAAGAAAGATCGCTGGAAATACCGCCGTTTCCGTGGTCTTGAGCATGTGGACGCACCACAAACCGACCGGGAAAAGGAACTTGAGCATGAGATCAATGAGCTTCGTTTATTTATTTCTGCGCCGATCATCCGTCTCGGAAAACGATTGAAAAAGCAATCCACGGGACGGGAATTCTGTGAAACTCTCTATCTGTATCTGGAAGAGTTGGATATTCCGGCTAAGCTTGAACGTATGCGTATTGAAGCAGAAGAAAAAGGCGACTTGATTGCGGCAAGGGAGCATGATCAAGCTTGGTCAGCCGTAATGGACTTACTTGATCAATATGTAGAAATGCTCGGTGATGAGGAAACGACGATGAAGAAATTCTCGTCGATCCTGGATGCAGGTATGGAAACAATGCAGTTCTCGTTAGTTCCCCCTGCCATAGATCAGGTCATAATAGCTGATTTGGAGAAATCAAGGCTGGGTGACATTAAAGCAGCCTTTATCATCGGAGTGAATGATGGGGTTCTTCCGGCGAAAATGAATGAAGACGGAGTCCTGTCTGATGAAGACCGGGAATCGTTGATCAATAGGGGCTTCAAGATAGCTCCCAGTAACAGAACGAAGCTGTTGGACGAGGAGTTTGTGGCGTATAAAGCCTTTACGACCCCGAGTGAACGCTTATTCATCAGTTATCCGATTGCCAATGAAGAAGGAAAAGCGTTATTAGCATCTTCTTTCATAAAAAGGCTGAAGGAAATGTTCCCGGATGCAAATACGAAGCTCCTTATTAATGAACCATCCGAGCTTTCTGAGGAAGAGCAGCTGCACTATGTTTGCCATCCCAATGTGACGATTTCTCATTTAACGTCGCAATTACAGTTAAAGAAACGGGAATATCCGATCTATGACTTCTGGTGGGATGTGTATAACTTCTATGCAACGTCAAACGATTGGAAATGGCACTCACAGCATATTTTATCCAGTCTCTTCTACCAGAATCGGGCGAATCAGCTTTCTGAGGATACGAGCAGGGATCTGTATGGTGACCATATTTTAGCGAGTGTATCCCGAATGGAGCTGTTCCATAGTTGTCCGTTTTCTCATTTTGCCAGTCATGGGTTGAAGCTTAGAGAGCGGGATTTCTTTAAACTGGAAGCACCGGATATCGGAGAAATGTTCCACTCCGCTCTTAAATGGATATCAGAAGAAGTGGAACGTCATGGTCTGACCTGGGCGTCTTTATCAAAAGCGCAGTGTCTAAAGCTTGCTAAAGAAGCCGTCTTGATGCTCGCACCGAAGCTTCAGCACCAGATTCTGTTAAGCTCAAACCGCCATTATTATATTGCTCAGAAGCTTGAGCAAATCATAAGCCGTGCGAGCCTCATTCTAAGTGAGCATGCGAAGGCAAGTGGGTTTGTGCCTGTCGGGGTGGAGCTTGGGTTCGGACCGCATGCGACCCTGCCGCCGTTCCAGTTCCAGCTGAGAAATGGAACGAAAATGGAGCTTCAGGGAAGGATCGACCGGGTAGACAAAGCAGAAGATGCAAGTGGAGTATACCTAAGGGTCGTTGATTACAAATCGAGTGCGAGAGATCTGGATATGACGGAAGTGTACTACGGATTGGCACTTCAGATGCTGACGTATTTAGATATTGTGTTAACAAACTCTAAGCAATTTGTCGGGAAAGAAGCAAAGCCTGCAGGCGTACTCTATTTCCACGTTCATAATCCTATGATCAATAGTAAGAAAATCTTGACGATGGATCAGATTGAAAAGGAAATTTTTAAGAGCTTTAAAATGAAGGGACTCGTTCTGGGAGACTCTGACATCGTTCGGTTAATGGATCAAACATTGGATACCGGGAACTCAGATATCATCTCGGCCGGGATCAAGAAGGATGGATCATTATCCTCCCGGTCAAAAGCTGCTTCAACAGAAGACTTTCACTATATGCGCCAGCATGTTAGAAAGTTATATGAAGCGTCAGGGAACCGGATCGTTTCAGGTGAGACCAATATTACTCCTTACAAGCTGAAGGACCGTACACCATGTCAGTTCTGTTCGTTCCGTTCCGTTTGTCAATTCGACCAATCTCTTGAAGAAAACGAGTACAGAGTGCTCCCGACGGCAAAACCAGAAGATCTATTAAAAAAAGTGAGAGAGGAGGTAGAGTCCAATGAGTAATGGTACGATACCGGCAAAGCCTGATCATGTTACATGGACAGATGATCAGTGGAAGGCGATTTGGGCAAAAGGTCAGGACATTCTCGTAGCAGCTGCTGCAGGATCAGGGAAGACCGCAGTTCTTGTAGAGAGGATCATTCAGAAAATCCTTTCTGAAGAAGACAGAATGGATGTAGACGAACTATTGGTTGTAACCTTTACCAATGCATCGGCCGCTGAGATGAGACATCGGATCGGGCAGGCATTGGAAAAGGCGATTGATGAGGACCCCCATTCCCATCATTTAAGGAAGCAGCTGAGCTTACTGAACCGGGCTTCCATTTCGACTCTTCACTCTTTTTGCCTTGAAGTGATTCGTAAATATTATTATCTCATCGACATTGATCCGGGTTTTCGGATTGCCGATGAAACAGAAGGGGATCTGCTTCGGGATGAAGTGCTTGATGAGCTGTTTGAAGAGGAATACGGAAAAGAACATAATCATGATTTCTTTACACTGGTAGATACATTTACCAATGATAGAAGTGACGGGGCCCTTCAGGATATGATCCGAAAGCTGTATGACTTTTCACGGTCCCATCCGAACCCGGACGAATGGCTGAGAGGGCTGGAAGAGATGTATGACATCCAAGAAGGTGTAGAGATCGATCAGCTTTCCTTCATTCAGCCGCTCCTGGCCGATATTCGCTTACAGCTTTATGGGGCGAAAAACTTGTTTCAGCGTGCATTGGATCTGACACGGGTTCCTGGAGGTCCGGGTCCAAGAGCTGAAAATTTTCTAAGCGATATAGAGATTGTCGAGAGCCTTGAAGAAAGCCGGCAGATTTCATGGAATGCATTATATAAGACGATTCAAACCTTACCCTTTACAAAGTTAAAAGCTTGTCGCGGGGATGACTATAACAAGGATATTGTAGATGAAGCGAAAAAGCTTCGGGATCAAGGGAAGAAAACGTTAGAGAAACTGCAGGAAGATTTTTTCTCAAGAAGACCGGAGTCATTCCTTGAGGATATGAAGAAGATGAGAGACGTGATTCACACCCTGGCAGAAGTGGTGGTGGAATTCGGCAAACGTTTCCGGCAAGTGAAAGAAGAAAAGGGACTTGTTGACTTTGCGGATTTAGAGCATTTTTGTCTCGATATTTTAAGAGACCCTGCATCAGATGCTTTACTTCCTTCAGAAGCTGCAAAGCAGTATAAAAATAAATTCAAAGAAGTATTGGTCGATGAATATCAGGATACGAATATGGTTCAGGAGTCTATACTTCTTCTCATTACTGAAGAACGAGAAGAAGTAGGGAACCGTTTTATGGTAGGAGATGTAAAGCAGTCCATCTATCGCTTCCGGTTGGCGGAACCGCATTTATTTTTAGGAAAGTATACCCGCTTTCTTCCTGTAAGCGGAGAAGCGGGATTGAAGATCGATTTATCTCAAAATTTCAGAAGCCGGAAAGAGGTATTAGAGGGAACCAACTTTTTATTCAAGCAAATCATGGGATCCTCGGTTGGGGAGATGGAATATAATCGGGAAGCAGAGCTGGTAAAGGGTGCTCCTTATCCTGAAGAGAAAGAGTATCCAATCGAAGTAGCGATTATTAATCAGGAATCAGAGGAACCTTCATCGGGTGGTGATGAAGAGGAATTGTCCATTTTTGACGAGGGTGATATTGAGAAATCCGTGCTTGAAGCCCGCTACATGGCAAATAAAGTGAAGAGCATGATTGAAGAGCGAACACCGATCTATGATGCCAAAACGAAGACTGAGCGTCCTATTCAGTACAAGGATATTGTGATTCTGCTTCGTTCCATGCCTTGGGCGGCAGAGATCATGGAAGAATTCAAACGGCAAGGAATTCCGATTTATGCAAATCTGTCTACTGGTTATTTTGAAGCAACCGAGATCGCGATTATGCTTTCACTGCTGAAAGTGATTGACAATCCTTATCAGGATATTCCCTTGGCATCGGTTCTTCGTTCACCGATAGTAGGACTGGACGAGCAGGGTCTTGCAAGCATCCGGATTCATTCGAGAGCGGGAACGTATTACGAAGCCTTGAAGAAATTCGCAAGTGAAAAGCCAAGTAACGCACGTGAAGAAGAAACATTTGAAAAGGTCAAAGTGTTCCTGTATCATCTGCAAAACTGGCGGACAAAGGCTAGACAAGGATCGGTTACAGAGCTGATTTGGCAATTGTACCGGGACACCAGATTCTATGATTATGTCGGAGGAATGGCCGGCGGGAAGCAGCGTCAGGCAAATCTTCGGGCACTATACGACCGTGCCCGCCAATATGAATCAACATCATTCAGAGGGTTATTCCGTTTCCTGCGGTTCATTGATCGGATGAGGGAAAGAGGCGATGACCTCGGGGTAGCGAGAGCTCTCAGTGAACAGGAGGATGTGGTCCGCTTAATGACGATTCACTCCAGTAAAGGGCTTGAGTTTCCGGTTGTCTTTGTCGCTGGCACGTCGAAGCAATTCAATCTCATGGACTTGAACGCTTCTTATTTATTAGATAAAGATCTGGGTTTGGCCACCAAGTATACAGACCCGGGGAAGCGAATCAGTTATCCCTCCCTTCCCCAGCTGGCATTTAAGCGAAAGAAGCGCATGGAGGCCATCTCAGAGGAAATGCGGGTGCTCTATGTGGCGTTAACCCGTGCAAAAGAGAAGCTGTTCTTAGTGGGAACCGTGAAAAGCTTAGAGAAGTCACTTAAGAAATGGCTGGGAGCTTTAGGTCAGACCGAATGGTTGTTATCTGACTATGACCGTGCCGGGGCCAGTTCCTATCTTGATTGGATAGGTCCGTCCCTCATGCGACACCCCCATTGTGGAGAGCTTGGGGAAGATGCGGGCTTAGAAGGAAGTGGGATCAATGAAGAGATTCTAAAGCATCCTTCCTGCTTTCATATCAAGAGGATTCATAAGTCTGAGCTGGGTGCAGAAGAAGATGAGTCATTGAGTGAAGATGACAATTGGAAAGAGCAAGTGAAGAACGGTGGGGAAGTGGAAATAGAGTCCACTTATAAAGAAGAGGTATTACACCGTTTGTCGTGGAAGTATCCACATCTGAGTGCTACAAACCTTCGCTCGAAGCAATCGGTTTCTGAGCTGAAGCGCATGGTGGAAATAAGGGATGAAGCATCAAGTATCGATATTCTTCGTCGCCATCAAAAGCCAGTGTATAACCGGCCTCAATTCATGCAGTCCAAAGAGCTGTCACCTGCTGAAAAAGGAACGGCCATGCATACGGTCATGCAGCATATTTCGTTTGCGGATGGTGTACCCACAGAAGAAGATGTAAAAGAGTTGTTATCGATGTTAGTGAATAAAGAAATCCTGACGGAAGAACAGGAAAGAGCCATCTCGTTAGACAACATCGTTGGTTTCTTCCAAAGCGACCTTGGGAAGCGTTTGGCTCAGGCAGCGAATATCCAACGGGAAATTCCATTCAGCATGAGTGTCCCTCTGAGTGAAATATCGGAAACGGGAGAGGGTGCCCCGGAAGAAACGATCCTCGTTCAAGGGGTCATTGACTGTGTATTCCGGGATGAATCGGGAATTGTCCTGTTGGATTACAAAACGGATGGTATCCATGATCGCTATAAGGATGGTTTTAGAGAAGCAAGACCGATACTTGAAGAGCGTTATAGGGTACAAATTGAATTATATACCCGCGCAATGGAATCGATTTGGAAAGAAACAGTGTCTGAAAAGTATCTTTACTTTTTCGACGGAGGGCATGTGTTGGAACTATAAAGAAGAACCACTTTGAAGCACTTGCCTTCAAAGTGGTTTTTTTAAAGTGATAAAAATAGGGAATATCTATACTAAACACATACAGGAAGGGCTTGAGATGAGTAAAAAAACGATTGGTACATGTGAATTATGCTCTCGTCAAAATGTAGAAACCACGATTCATCACCTGACACCTAAAGAGGTGGGGGGAACCTTCCTTCCCACAGCACACCTTTGTATGCCGTGTCATAAGCAAATCCATTCTCTCTATACAAATGATGAATTGGGCGTAAGATTGAACACCATCGAATACTTGAGGAGGGATGAAAAGATTCATAAGTTCATTAAGTGGATCCGAAAGCAGCCCTCCACTAAATTGGTGAAAACGAGGAAAAGCAATGAACGTAAAAAAAAGAAACGGTGAGGCTGTTTCACTTCGCTTCTTACCCAGATAAAAAAGCAAAAAGCTATAATATCGCTTTTTGCTTTTAGTTATTCCCTGTTATCGGTTGATCCACAACATTACAATCAAATGTGGTATTCACACTGAATACATTGTAGGTTAACTGAAAGGGACCTGTATTGAATCCACCAGAACCACCAAAAGTTTTTGATGCGGACTTAGGTGAAATAATACCTGTATCTCCAAACTGAACACTTCCTCCACCGACATTAAGAATAGAGACAGGACCTACTAAAGCGGGCATATTCAACATCCTCTTCATATATATCTATACAGTTAACCTATGTGAAATAGGTTAGAATGTTCATGTTCCCTATTACTGCGTGTTTCTAGTTTGGTTGATCTATGGTTTCGAACGTTTGTGGATCTTCATCTATTTTACTTTCAAGCTGACGGATGTGCTTGACCCTCGATTCCATTGCAACATTTGAGGTGTTTCCAACATGAACAATAGAAGAAAAAGCCGTAGCCCTGATATAAACCTGGTCAACTTTGATTGGACAAAGGTTTAGGCGGCTGACCCTCACTGCGGGATTAATGGAAGGTTTTTTAAGTGGAGCTTGAAAAACTCTGGAATCAAAGCTTCCTTCACTCGTTAAGAAAAATTCTTTTTCCCGCTGTACAGCATAGGCAAATGATACGGCATTAATATTTTGGGAATCGCCTACTTGATAGAGAGAGCTAAAGGATAAAGTAATTCCATCTAATTTATTTACAATCGAATATCGCTTAAACATATACTATCCTTTTGGTGTAAGAGGAACGAATGGGCCGATGATTAATGACTCTGGTGGTGTATCGAAGGCAGAAGTAAGCTGAATGATGTCAGCATCCCCGATCAGGACCAGGGAAGAGCTCGCTACCCCTGCAATATCGATACTGCCAACTGACAATTCACGATTGATTACCTGGAGGTTCATTGTTATTCATTCCTTCCATATTTTCAGGCATTTGTGACATGAAAGAGAAGAGGGCCGTTTGGATATCTTTTTTGATTTTTGAAATGATTTTTCTTTCCCATTCCTCTTCGGATTGTTTGGACTCGACATGTGGTATGTTTTCAAGGTAAAAATCAATTCTCTGCGGCATCTGATTTAATAGGTCTTGCTGTACCATTTCATAATAAGAAGGGTCCAGTGATCGTTGGAATTGCATTTCATTGTCTTGAATCAGGGTAGGCAATTCGTTTTGAATGTACGCTTGTATTTCATTCGTTATTCTTTCTTTGTAGGGAGTTAGATCTTTGATTGTATTGACATTCACATTTTGGTCTACAGCTAAATCCTCTATGGTATCCTTTAAGTTACTAGGATTCAGACCGATATTCAATGTGCCGTCAAGGGACTCGACTTTAAGCTGATCGAACTTATATTCAATTCTTTCTACATTAATCTTTGGTGATTCCTTGATCGTCATTAATTCTTGTGAAAGCTCATTTACTTTTTGTTCTAACGCGACAATTTTCGTATTCAACATGTCAATATACTGATAGAGTTGTTGTGGGGTCATATAGTAATTAGTCATCCTGCCACCTCTTTCTTTGTCGCGGGTTCTTTTATGGGTTTTGAAGAGGAACTAAGGGTGTTGCTGATGGTCCCGTTGAAACACTGCCGTTTTTTTCAGCTTCAGGAGCGGGTTCCGTGAAACCACCGGTATTATAAAGATAGTCATTTGTGTTTATTTGACCACATGTACCAATTTGTAAAACGGAAGAATTGGACATTCCTCCAATTTTAATAAATTGAATCTGTATGGATTGTTGAACATAATAATTCGTCATTTTCGCATCACACTCATAGGTTAAAGTTTATTCCTTGATCCACAGCATCGTCATCCACAGTATAGGTTAAGGAGTTTTCATTGTAGACGGAAATTCCTCTCCCTGTAATAAACGAACCTGCACCGGCAAAGGTTTTGGCTGTTGATATTGGACTAATGTTAAATACATCTCCAATGTGAAAAACGCCACTGGAACCGACGTTTATGACTTGTGCAATTCCTACAATTGCGGGCATTTCGACTCACACCTTTAAGACAAAGTTAATTATTGTTATTCTATGTGAGAAGAAACAATAGGTGATAATCGCCTAATTTCACATTTGGAGTTAAAATGAAATTAAGATTATTTTTTCGGAGGAACTATTAATGAACACTTTATCGCCAACCGAACATTCAGAACGTATTGTAAGTCTTGATGTGATTAGAGGATTTTCATTACTTGGAATCTTTATCATCAATATGATTTCCTTTCATTCACCATTTCTTTATCTTGACCCCTATTCCTGGTGGAAAACACCTGAAGATGTCGCTTTGTATCCATGGATAGATGTATTGGTCCAAGCAAGCTTCTATCCTCTATTCGCCATGATGTTTGGATATGGGTTAGGCATTCAGCAACAAAGGGCAACTGCCAAAAGAACTTCTTTCTATTTATTTGGAATCAGAAGGCTTCTTATCTTATTGGTGATTGGCTGCATTCATGCTTTCCTTATTTGGTCGGGAGATATTTTAATTAACTATGCCGTATTCGGTCTGCTGCTGCTCTTTTTCATGAGGCTGTCTGGAAAGGGATTATTGTGGGTAGGGGGATTATTATTTCTGCTGCCTCAATTATTTTTTAGTATTCTGCTAGTATTAATGACTTTCGCAGATCCGACTGGTGTAACCCAGTTCACTGATATCCAGTCGCTGCAGAATTCTGTTGCCGCATATGCATCTGGAAGCTTCAGCAGTATTATGGAGCAGCGTTTTCAGGACTGGTATGCAGTGAATTCACCAGGTAATCTCATATTCTTATTACTTTCAATCTTGCCAATGATGATGATTGGTGCCGGGGCTAGTAAACTGCAACTATTGGAAAAGGTAAGAGATTATAAGAAGACATGGATTGTGATAGGAATCTGTACTTTGGTGATTGGGATTTTCATCAAATCAATGCCATTATTCATTCAGTCCAATTTTGCATATGCGTATATTCAAGACTTTTTGGGAGGTCCGTTCTTATCAGTATCTTATGCAATAATCCTCTCATTATTAATGTTGAATGAAAAAATCATGAAAGGGAGCAAGCCTTTAGCCTCAGTAGGGAAAATGTCCCTGACGAACTACCTCATGCAATCGGTCATCGGCACCCTGATTTTCTATTCGTATGGGTTTGGATTGTATGGAGAAGTGACGTTAACGACGGGTACTTTACTGGCGATTGGCATATATGCTATCCAAGTGATCATTTCAGAAATTTGGTTATCCAAGTTTAAATACGGTCCTGTTGAGAAGCTGTGGCGTGTATTAAGTTATGGAAAAAGCACTGTGGTTAAAAAGGGAGAGTTATAGTTTCTAAAATCAAACGAAGGGGATGAGTAAGGGATGAAATTTGTTAGCTTTCAGGTTGGGGATAGACAGACGTATGGTGTAAAACGAGATGCCAGAATTGTAGAGTTAGCAGGTTTGCACGGCTTACCTCAGGATTTACTTGGGGGGATAGAAGAGGGGGAGGGTTTTCTTCAAAAGGTAAAAAGAGTTCTTCAGGATGATTCGGCAGAACCCCGCTCTTATTCACATAATGAGGTAAAGTGGCTTTCACCGCTTCCAAAAGTGAAGAGGAATATTATGTGTGTAGGAAAAAATTATCGTGATCATGCCATTGAAATGGGTGGGGAGCAGGATATCCCGAAAGACATCATGATTTTCACAAAAGCGACCAATACCGTAGTCGGTCATGAAGAAACGGTGCTGCATCATGGTGAAATGACGGAGCAGCTTGATTATGAAGGGGAGCTTGCTGTCGTGATTGGCAAAAGAGGAAAAGGGATTTCCCCGGAAGACGCCTTGGAGTACGTATTTGGATATACGATACTCAATGATATAACCGCCAGGGATCTGCAGAAAAAGCATGGCCAATTTTTTATCGGTAAGAGTCTTGATACAACATGTCCGATCGGTCCGTATCTTGTCACAAAGGATGAAGTCGTTGATCCTCAGAATCTGGAAATCACGACGAGGGTAAATGATGAAATCCGTCAGTCTTCGAACACAAGTGAAATGATATTCACCATTCCCACCATCATTTCTACGTTATCAAAGGGGATGACTCTTGAGCCTGGTGATATCATTGCTACCGGGACACCTGCTGGAGTTGGAAAAGGCTTCAAGCCTCCGCTTTTCCTGAAGAAGGGTGACAGAATGGAAATCGAAATTGAATCTTTGGGAATTTTGACAAATCAGTTACAGGCCTAGTTAAAATTTCTGTTGGAGTAAAGACTATGGTAATATTATGAACGTATACTATCTACCTGTAGGAGGTTCATTATGTTTGATAATACACATGCCCATATTACAACTTGGGTGATTGCGATTATTCTTTTCTTTGTAGCGGTTGGCTTACATAATGCAGGAAAGAAAAAAGGCATGAAAGTTGTACATATGATTTTACGGTTATTCTACCTGCTCATTATCTTAACGGGTGCCCTATTATTCTGGAAGCATCAAGGAATTGATCCTGCCCTATATGGCATTAAAGGATTGGTTGGGATCTGGGTCATCGGGATGTTCGAGATGGTCTTGGTTCGCATGAATAAGGGCAAGAGCACAAAGATGTTCTGGATTCAATTGATCATTGCTTTACTCATTGTTCTTTATTTGGGATTACGTTTGCCTCTCGGCTTGAATTTCCTTGGATAGAAGAAGTGATAGAAAAAAAAAGCAAATGTATGTCGGATACCGGCAGCCATTTGCTTTTTTTCTATTTGGGTTTATGACTGGATTAAATATTAAAACTTTCAATCACAATTCGTCTACCCGTACTTAAAGTGAATTCAAAGCGGTCCCGCTTCTTTTTGTAATAGGTGAAGTGATGCTGGACGGCACATACTTCTACACCGTTATCGAAGGTGATGAAGTTAACTCCTTCTTTGATCTTTTGATTTCCAAGGAAAACCAGGTGGTTATGGCAAAAGATACTATCATAAATAGAATAACCCAGATTGTTTAAGGCCGTTGTAAACTGATGAAAAGCATCATCAGAAATCTCTTCTAATAAATTATCCAACGAATACAATATATTCTTCTTTATTTGAATTCGATCGCCATTCTCGATTCTTAACCGTTCATACGGTGTGACAATAATTCCATCTTCCAACAATACACCTTCAAGCCAGTCTCCATCTCTATATACTTTCAATTCATGATTGAGGTAAAATTCGAGCTCAGACTCTTCTTCGGCATCAATTTCGAAAAAGAACCACGTATCATCTTCGAAAAGAGCAGTGCCTTCGGAATAGGACCTTTTTTGGGATTTTAAAATGTTTGATCGAAATGTGTTGCTCAAGTGAATATCCCTCCTTAACTACATTTCTTGTCATAATTATCATATTTCATTCATGTGAAAATTGATTGAGACAATTAACCATTTCCTGCCCGGAGCATAGAATAATTTATGTGTCCGTGAGCCCAGTTTGTTTGATTAGAAAGTGAGGATGATCACCATGTGCGGAATTACAGGTTGGATTCATTATAAACGAGATTTGTCTGATCAAAAAGAAGTAGTGGAAAAAATGGCAGAAACCCTTTCTAAAAGAGGGCCAGATGAAACGAATGTATGGATTGACCAGCATGTTGCGTTTGGTCATAAGCGATTGATAGTAGTAGATCCTGCAGGTGGAAGGCAGCCTATGAGCATTCAACATAACGGGCACCTTTTCACCATCTGCTACAATGGAGAACTTTACAATACAGAAGATTTGAGAAAAGTACTTATTTCTAAGGGTTATACCTTCAGAGGACATTCTGATACGGAGGTCCTGTTAACATCTTATATAGAGTGGCGTGAGGATTGTGTCCATCATTTAAATGGAATTTTTGCCTTTGCTGTGTGGGACAGTGAAAAGGAGCATGTATTTATAGGCAGGGACCGAATGGGCGTAAAGCCTTTATTTTATTTTGAAAAGGAAGAAGGAATCCTCTTCGGTTCCGAACTCAAAGCGTTACTGGCCCATCCGGATGTTTTGCCCCAGGTGGATCATCAGGGATTGGCGGAAGTATTGGGACTGGGGCCATCCCGGACGCCTGGTAATGGAGTGTTTAAAGGGGTGAAGGAGCTCCGTCCTGCTCATGCTTTGTTATTCTCCAAAGATGGCTTGAAAATATGGAGATACTGGAATGTGAAGAGTGAGGAGCATACGGACTCATTTATTGAAACAGTGTCAAAGGTCCGCTTCCTTTTGACTGATGCCATCGAGAGACAGCTCGTTTCCGATGTGCCACTTTGTACGTTCTTATCAGGCGGACTGGATTCAAGTGCGATTACCGCGGTGGCAGCGAACAGCTCTAAAAAAGAAGGAAAAGGGAAACTTCATACCTTTTCCATTGATTATGAAGAAAACGAACAATACTTTAAAGCTGACGATTTTCAGCCTAATTCCGATGCGCCATGGATAGAAAAGATGACTTCGGAATTCGATACCGAGCACCATCGCTGTGTCATCAGCCAACAGGAATTGAAGGACTATCTGACTGAAGCGGTTCATGTAAGAGACTTACCTGGAATGGCAGACGTTGATTCTTCCCTATTATGGTTCTGCCGGGAAATTAAACAGGACTTCACGGTTGGATTATCAGGGGAATGTGCGGATGAAATATTCGGTGGTTATCCTTGGTTTCACCGTCCTGAAGATTTCGACCGCAGAGGATTTCCATGGATGCGCTCCACGGCTGAGCGTCAAGGTCTTCTAAAAGAAGAATGGAGCAAGAAATTAAATCTGGAAGAATATGTGCTGGAGCAATATGATCGCACAGTGGCAGAAACCCCATTATTAGAAGGGGAAAGTGAAGTTGAAACGAAAAGAAGACAATTATTCTACCTGAATTTACTTTGGTTCATGACGACTTTGTTAGATCGTAAAGATCGAATGAGTATGGGGGCAAGTCTAGAGGTCCGTGTGCCATTTGCTGATCATAGACTCGTAGAATACGTCTGGAACATCCCATGGGAGATGAAAATGCACGAAGGAAGAGAAAAAGGAATTCTACGAAAGGCTCTTGAAGGAGTATTGCCTCACGAAGTCCTTTATCGTAAGAAAAGTCCGTACCCAAAAACCCATCACCCAGAGTATACGAAGCTGGTCAGTGACTGGTTGAATGAAATACTCGAAGACAAATCAAGTGTTCTCTATGAATTATTCGATGAAGAAAAACTGAAAGAAATCGTTGCAACAGGCGGATCTGCCTTTCAGGTGCCATGGTACGGCCAACTCATGACCGGCCCCCAGCTACTTGCCCACTTGGCACAGATTCATGTTTGGTTTAAGGATTATAATGTAGAGATTGTGGAATAGTAGGCGTACGAAACAGGTGAGCTCCTTATATGAAAGGAGCTCACCTGTTTTTGTTTGGGTAAGTGAGCCCCGGGTTCTGTGATTTTCCGTCGGTAATCTAACCTGGTAATTACGAAGAATTAAGAGACAGGTACAAACATAGATTTAAAGTAATAATGAAGAGAAAGGGAGGCATAGTAAAAGGAAAGCAACCTTTTCCATGCCTCTTTTTCTATTGGTAAAAGGTCCAAATCCCAACATGAGAGTTGAAAAACTGAAAGCCTATTTTGGGTGTTCATTTTATGGGAGACAAGCCCCTTATTAATGATGAAAAAATTAAATCTGAAAAAATAGAGTTTAAACTTTGTTTCTACTGGGAAAGAGTTGTATAATCATATGTATAACTATTGTATAATGATTGTACAAATATAAATGCATTGGAGGCTATAACAATGGCCAAGAAAATGATCGTCATAGGCGCTGGTCCAGGTGGCTTAGCAGCGGCAATGCTGCTGGCCGGCAAGGGATATGATGTGGAAGTATATGAGAAGCAAACATTTGTTGGCGGACGGAACGGTGCTGTCACCATGGACGGGTATACGTTCGATATTGGACCCACGTTCTTGAGTATGCCGGAAATTGCTGAGGAATTATTCGAGGCGGCAGGAAGGAATCTTCATGACTATGTGGATTTACAAGAGCTCTCCATGATGTACGAACTTATATTTAAAGATAAAAGGGTCCAGATGTTCAAAGACCCGGAGCTGCTTTCTGAAGAAATCGAGCGTCATTATCCAGGGAATGCAGAAGGATATACACGTTTTATGAATGATACACGTAAAAAAATGGAACGGTTAAAACCAATTCTTCAAAGTCCGATGGATCGATATTATCAATATATCAGCTGGAAGGTTTTGAGAGCCCTTCCCCAATTATCATTGGGAAAATCACTTTATAGTGTGTTAAGTGATTATTTCACCGATCATGAATTGCGGTTAGCCTTTACCTTTCAATCGAAATATTTAGGGATGTCACCATGGGAGTGTCCGGGAGCATTCTCGATTCTGTCCTTCATGGAGCATGAATATGGCATATTTCACCCGATCGGCGGGGTAAATCAGCTATCGAAAGCCATGGCCAAAGTAGTGACGGAGCATGGTGGTTCCATCCATTTGGGTCGCGGGGTCAAAAAATTGTGGATTGAGGATCGAAATGTGGTGAAGGGAATTATTACAGAAGATGGAGAGCAGGTTTCCGCAGATGAAGTCATCATTAATGGAGATTTTGCTCATGTGATGAGTAACCTTGTGGAAGATGGGGTTCTCAAGAAATACAGTAAAGAAAAACTGAAGAAGAAGAAGTATTCCTGCTCGACCTTCATGATCTATCTTGGAATCGATAAACAATTTGATCTTCCTCATCACAGCATCCTATTTGCAGAAGACTATAAGAGAAATGTGGAGGAAATAACGGAGACGTTTACACTTCCCGAAGATCCCTCCATTTATATTCAGAATGCTTCTGTGACAGATAAGACGCTTGCTCCTCCAGGACATTCCACTTTATATATCCTTGCTCCCGTTCCGAATAATGTAAGCGGAATTGATTGGACAGAGAATGAACAAATGTTCCGGGATCTTGTTCTGGATGCAGTTGAAAGCAAAACAGGCTTAAAGAACATTCGGGAACATATCCAGGTTGAAAAAATCATCTCGCCTCATCATTGGGAGGTAGACTTCAATATTTATCAAGGTGCGACCTTTAATCTCGGTCACCAATTAACTCAAATGATGGCACTCAGACCTCATAATAAATTTGAAGAGCTTGAAAACTGTTGGCTGGTCGGAGGGGGAACCCATCCGGGAAGCGGGTTGCCTACGATATTAGAATCAGCCCGGATTACAACGAATATGCTACTGAACGAAGATCCGTCCTATTCCTTCACTAAAGACCAAACAATGGGGGAAGCATTATGAAAACGGCGGTTGTTGGATCAGGAATCGGCGGGTTGATATCGGGACTGTTACTTTCAAAAGATGGTCATGAAGTTACCGTTTATGAAAAGGAGTCAACCATTGGTGGGCGGCTTGCCTTTATTCAAGAAGGTGAATACAAAATTGATAAAGGACCGACCATCGTGCTCCTGCCTGAAATGCTGCTTTCCATTCTCTCAGAAGCAGGAATAAATACAGACGAAATTGAATTCGTCCGTTGTGATCCTTTGTATAATGTTCATTTTGCAGACGGTCAAACGTATAAAAAATATGCTGATATGGATAAGCAATACGAAGAAATCAAGCAGCAGTTTCCTGGGGATGAAGATGGGTTTCTGAAATTCATGGAAGATATGGATGAACGATTTAAGATCGGTAAGCCTCAATTTCTTGAATCCTCATTTTTAAAAACAAAAGACTATCTGAACCGGGAAACAATTGCCTCACTGATTAAGTTAAAAGCATATCGAAATGTGATGGGGAATTTAAGGCATTATTTTAAACATGAAAAACTCCAAACCGCTTACGGGCTTCAGACCTTATATATTGGCGGGAATCCCTATACGACTCCTGCAATTTATAGTTTAGTATCTTATAGCGAGCATAAACATGGGATCTACTATATAAAAGGTGGTTATGCCAGTCTTTTGGATCATGTGCAGCTGGCATGTGAACGAAATGGTGTAAACATCAAGACATCTTCACCTGTCACAGAAATCGAGACTACTGGGGATAAAGCGACTCACATCGTCCTCGGAAATCGTAGAGAAGAAATAGATGCAGTGATCATCAATGGTGATTTTCCTACGGCAACCAAACTAGTAAAGAAGAATGAGTCTAAACCTTACAAGCCTTCATCTGGTTGCGTGCTAATGTATATGGGCGTGGATGGGAAGTTTGAAGAAAAGGAAATGCACCAATTTTATTTAAATGAATATTTCTCTGACAATATGGAGGATATTTTCAAAAATAAGAGAATTCCTAAGGAACCTTCATTTTACGTATTTAATCCGTCTAAGGTTGATTCATCCTTGGCACCTGAAGGGAACAGTGTCCTATACGTCCTAATCCCTGTTCCGGTTTCCGAGAAATTGGACTGGGAGGAAGCTTCAGAATTTCTTTCCAATTACGTATTGGATACAATGGAGAAAAGGGGCTTCGAAGAGTTAAGAAAACGAATTAAGTGGATGAAAGTCAGGACACCAGAAGAGGCAAGACAAGAAGGGTTATATTCAGGGGGAAGCTTCGGTATTGCACCCAGTTTAGGTCAATCAGGCCCGTTCAGGCCACAGGTACAACCTTTTGCAGAAAAGAATATCTTTGCTGTGGGAGCATCCATCCATCCTGGTGGGGGAGTACCGATCGTCATGCAGGGGGCAAAACTCGTAGCTGAAACCTTCAAAGAACATTATAAAACGGAGTCGGAAAGGAAGGATGTGACCTTACATGAACAAGATCTTGGAAGCATACGATCATTGTGAGAATATCATTAAACTTCACTCAAAGACATTTTACAGAGCATTCTCCCTGTTACCAAAGGACCAAAAGAAAGCTGTATGGGCAGTATACGCATTTTGTCGCAGAGTGGATGATATCGTAGACGAGGGGACGAAACCTTCTGAGGAATTACTGGAATTTGAAATGGAATTTGAATCGTTTTTAACAGGTTCTTTTAATGAAGAAGAACTTATGTGGGTAGCCTTGGACGATGTATTTAATCATTTCAATATGGACATCGGAGCTTTCCGGGATATGATTAAAGGGCAACGAATGGATTTGAACGGGAGAATTTATGTGACGATGGATGATGTACTGGACTATTCTTATCACGTTGCAAGCACTGTAGGGTTAATGCTTCTTCCTATTCTTGCTCCCGGGAAAGAACATCAATTAAGGGAAGATGGTATCTACTTAGGTTATGCCATGCAGCTTACCAATATATTAAGGGATATCGGCGAAGACCTGGAAAGAGGGAGACTATATATCCCGCAGGATTTATTAGTTAAATATGAATATACCGTAGCAGAATTCATGGATCATAGAAATAATGTTGGATTCCAGTCCATATGGGAAGAAATGGCCAGGATTGCAGAAGACTATTATGAGAAAGCTTTCCGTACAATGAATCTTTATCCTTTGTATTCAAGGACTCCGGTAAAGGGTGCGGCATTATTATATCAAGCCATCCTGGGTGAGGTAAGAAGTAATCACTATAATGTTTTTTCCAAGAAACATTTCGTATCAAATGATATAAAAGAAAGAATCATTTCAACCATTTCGTAAATAAGCCCGTATGGAAGCTTTAGTTGAAAGCTTTCCATATGAGCTTATTTTTGTTGAAGGCAGAAAAAAAGAGCCGCTCTTGGCAGCTCCCAATCTGATTATATTGTGTTTCGCTGATTCATGGTTTCACTCACTTCACCTGTACCAATCGAATTTAATCGATCAACTAAATCAGATCCAAAAGGAGAAGAGGAAGAAACATTTGATTCTAATACAGTATCCTTTAATTCATAAGCATTCGACCCATGCTCTGTAAAGTCCAGTCCTGAAAGTTCTTCTTCACGTGAAACGCGAATACTTGCCACTCTCGTTACGATAAACAGGAACCCTCCGACAGTGACGGAGGTCCAGGCAATAACGGCTAACACGCCCAGGGCTTGGGTGGCTACTAAAGAAACGCCCCCGCCATAGAACAAACCATTCGAAACATCAAACAATCCAACAGCTACCGTACCCCAGACCCCGCAAATTCCATGTACGGCAATGGCACCTACAGGATCATCGACTTTAAGTTTAGAGTCAATTACGGTTACGGATTCGACAAGGATCACTCCTGCAATAAGTCCGATAATGAGTGAGCCCGCGAGAGATACATTGGCACAGCCGGCAGTGATACCGACAAGTCCGCCCAATGCTCCGTTTAACGTCAGGGAAGGATCGATTCGTTTAAATCTTACTAGTGTATAGAAAGCTGATGAAAGAATGGCAGCAGATGCTGAGAATAAAGTTGTTGTAATGACGTGAGGTACAAGCGTGGGATCAGCGGCCAAGCTGCTGCCTCCATTGAATCCAAACCAGCCGAACCAAAGGATGAATACCCCAAGGGCACCGATCGGGATATTATGACCAGGAATGACATTCACTTTACCTTTATTGTATTTGCCGATACGTGCTCCAAGGAAGAGTACCGTAATGAAGGCTCCGACAGCACCTGTTAAATGAACGACAGTAGATCCGGCGAAATCAACGAATCCAAGCTCAGAAAGCCATCCGCCACCCCAAATCCAATGTCCGACAATCGGATAAATGATTCCAGTCATGGCAATGGTTAACATAATATAACTTTTAAGCTTCATTCGTTCAGCTACAGCACCTGAAATGATCGTTGCACAAGTGGCGGCGAACACGGATTGGAATAGGAAGAAGCCGATATCTTCACGCCCTGAAAGGAAAAAGCTGTCAGTACCGATGACACCTCCGGATGTTCCTCCAAACATAAACCCAAATCCGACAATGAAAAACAGTACAGAAGCAATGGCTACAGTTAAGAAGTTTTTCATCAGGATATTAAGAGAGTTCTTGGCCCGGGTAAATCCGGTCTCGACCATGGCGAAGCCAGCGTGCATGAAAAACACAAGGACTGCAGCAATCATGACCCATAGGGAGTCAACGGATGCTTGAACAGATTCTGCGGTAGGGGCAGCAGCGAAAGCAGTAGTGCTCACAAACAGTGACAGAAGCAACAGAACAGAAATTTTTTTAATCAATGGTATCCCTCCGAAATTGGTTTGGTAAAGCGGCTTAGTGATTGAGTCAAGAATGAAGTGATCTATAAAACGGCTTTTTTTCCTCGTTCACCAGTGCGGATGCGAATGACATCTTCGACCGGATAGATGAAAATCTTTCCGTCTCCTACGGTATCGGTACTGCAGTGCTCAACAATGAGGTCAATGATGTCTTCAACCTGACCATCGTCGACGATCATTTCCACTTTTACACGGGGGACTAACTGCAGTTCGAATTTATTCCCTCTGAAAATCCCTTGCTTTCCTTTCTGTTTTCCACAGCCAGCTGCTTCTGATACGGTTAGCCCGCTGAATCCACGAAGGCATAACGCTTCTCGCAGTGACAAGAATGCTTCTGCACGAATAATCGCTTCTACTTTTTTCATTGTTTTTTCCTCCTTTTGTTTTTTGTTCTTTCAATCTTAGATAAATCGATTCTATGATGTTAGGTTTTATGACATTAATAAGTTATATTATTTATCATATTCAGAAAATAACAAAAGTTCAAGTGTTAATTTATAATGTAAGCGTTTTTATGTAAAAAAACTTAACATGAGTTAATGGATGCGTTTTCATTTGGAGCAAAAAACAGGTTGGGACAAAACTAAAAAACCACGACATAAAGACGAACAATTTCAGCGTAGGTTCTTAATACCGCTAATGATTTCCGTGCAAGACTACGCTTTCCGCGGGTAGCTCGTGAGCCTCCTCGGCAAGCCTGCGGGGTCTCACATAAGCTACTTTTCCCGCAGGAGTCTTCGTCTTGCACTCCAATCAACCGCTGGAAAGAGTAAAAATTAAATGTACCGTAAATAAATAAAAAACCCGAACAAATCTGCCTACTAGAAAGCAGAATGGTTCGGGTTTTACTTAGACTAAAACACTTTTGTCCCAACCTTTTTATAAAAGGAGGGAGGGTAGCGGCGGTCATATGGACTTGCGTCGAGGTTCAGAACCACCTAAAGGAAGGTCCGTCCTTCTAAATTGTACTTTTATTACTTTGAACAAATCGTTTATGGATCCATATTTTGGATTGCCAGCGTTTGAGCATGATGAGGCCTCGGAGCCATTCATCGGCAATGAAGGAGATCCAGATTCCGATAAGGCCGAGCCCGAACCAGATTCCGAGTATATAGGAGAGCGTAACGCTTACTCCCCACATGGATAAGATCCCCATATAAACTGGGAAGCGCACATCGCCTGTTGCCCTTAGTGCGTTTATGACGACAAGGTTGAAGCTTCTGCCCGGTTCTAAAATGATGGTCAAGTAGATTAATGTTTTACCAAGAGAAATGATTTCTTCGTTATTTGTAAATATTCGCAGCAAAGGTTCCGCTGCGATAGAAAAAATTCCGGCCATAATAAGAGAGATGAAGGTAGCAATCTTTAAACTTTTCAAACACCGTTCATAGGCACTGTCAAATTGTTTCGCTCCGATCATATGACCAATGATAATTTGAGTTCCCTGACTGATTGCTACACTGAATAAAAAGATAAACATCATCAGGTTTTGTGCATACACCTTGGTGGTCAATGCGTTCGTTCCGATACTTACAATGAAATACGTAATGACCATTTGTGAACCATTATATGATAAATGTTCTCCTGCAGAGGGAATTCCGATGCGCAATAAATTTTTCACATGAGAAATAGGTAAATGAAATAACCTCTTAATTGGAAGGGCATTGGGAATTCGTTTACTAATCACAATGATGCTCACGATAAATCCGATAAGCCTCGAAGCAATCGTGGAAATCGCTACCCCTTCCACCCCTAAAACAGGAACGCCAAATGGGCCAAAGATAAATAAATAGTTTCCGATCACATTGATGATATTCATTCCGATCGTAATGTACATGGCGTCTTTCGTGTAGCCGTAGCTCCTCATGATGGAACCGGCTGTCATGATCAATGCCTGGATGAAGGCGAATCCTCCAACGATCTTTAAATAAGAAGATGCTTCATTCATCAGCGATCGGGGAAGATCCATTGAAAGCAGGATCGGTTCACTGAAAAACACAAGAGCGAGACTCAGGAAGAGTCCGAACCCTAAGTTAACGGCAATGGAAACGATGGATACTTCTCCGGCCAATCGGTCCTCCCGGGCTCCCAGATGCTGAGCAACAAGAATCGCAGTACCTGTTGCGACAAATCCAAACATGACAATAATGAGAGAGAGAATTTGGTTGGAAACCCCGACGGCTGCGACAGAGTCATCTGAGTACTGACTGAGCATTAATGTATCGGCATTTCCCATCAGCATATGAAGAAAGATTTCAATGAAAATCGGCCAAGTCAAGGCGAAAAGGGTCATGTTTTTTTGATTCTTGCTCATAGATTTTCTCCTTTAGCTGGCCAGGGAAAGGCACCTGGTCATTCTGATCGATTTAAATAGATAAGGGGACTAACCGTTAAGGTGTAGTCCCACTTTTCACGAACTAATCTTTATTAAAATTTCAGGATGGCAAATCCATACCCTTCAAGTGCCACTTCAATGGAATCTGCTTCAGCGGCAAAATCTTCACCACTCCACAGATTCGTGATTTTCTTTCCTTTTAATTCAAAAGGAAGGGAGTAGGTGGTCGATTCTTTACTACAGTTCAAGAGGACAAAAATGGTTTCTTCTCCATCTGATTTAGTGAAGGAAAGGCATTGTTCATGAAGGTCTCCTGGTAAGAATGTCAAATTACCTTCATTGCTTAACAGTGGATATTCCTTGCGAAGGGAGATATGCTTCTGAATATGACTGAACAGTTCTTCGTTATGTTGTTCTTTTTCCCACGGGAAGCACTTACGGCACCCTGGGTCCTGTTCCCCAGTCAGGCCGATTTCATCTCCATAGTAAATACAAGGTGTGCCTGTGAAAGTGAGCATGAACGTGTAAATTTGTTTAGCGCGTCGGATATCTTCGGCGCACTCTGTTAATACACGCGGTGTATCGTGACTTCCGACAAGGTTGAAATTCACTTCATTTACGTTCTTAGGATACATATGAACGACAGAGGTCATATTTTCTGCAAATTGTGATGCGGATATCGTTTGGTGAGCAAATAGATTCAATAGATTTGTCGTGAAAGGGTAGTTCATAACCGCATCGAATTGATCTCCCCGTAACCAGGGCATTGAATCGTGCCATATTTCTCCTAAAATATATAGATCCGGTTTTATACCCTTCACTTCTTTGCGGAATTCACGCCAGAAGTGATGATCGACCTCATTTGCAACATCCAGACGCCATCCATCGATATCAAATTCCTCTATCCAGTATCGGCCAACCTCTAATAGATAATTGCGGACATCTTCATTTTCAGTATTTAATTTCGGCATGGAGGGTTCGAATGCAAAAGTATCATAATTAGGCGGCTTACTCTCGATATCCAAAGGAAATTCGTTTACATGAAACCACTCTTTATAAGGAGAATCTTCACCGTTTTTAAGTACATCCTGGAACTGGTCAAAATAGAAGCCGCTATGATTAAAGACGGCATCGAGCATGACTTTCATTTCATTCTCATGACAGACCTTTATTAATTCCTTCAGTGTTTCTTTCGTCCCAAACTGTGGATCGATTTCGAAATAATCAATCGTGTCGTATTTATGATTAGAGTGCGCTTTAAAGATGGGGGTGAAGTAAATCCCGGAGATCCCAAGCTCTTTTAGATAAGAAACGTTCTGGATCACACCTTCTAAGTCCCCTCCGAAGAAATTTGTGGGAGTGGGGTCTGTGCTATTCCAAGCCAGTGTTCCTTCAGGGTCATTCTCCGTATTTCCATTTGCGAATCGCTCCGGGAAGATTTGATACCATACTGTATCCTTAACCCAAGCCGGTGCTTGAAATACATCGATAGTATTCAAGAACGGGAAGCAGAAGTAATCCCCAATATCAGTTGAAGGAGTGCCATTAAATCCTTTTTCTCCATAAAAGACTTCTTCCGTTCCGTCATGGAGAAGAAAACCGTAACGAAGGCGTCTGAAAGGAGGGGAGATGGGAGCAAACCAATAATCGAACAGGTGATCAGTTCCGGTTAATACCATCTCCTCACGATCGTATATCCATTTTCCTTCTTCCCATTGATAAGGATCTCCGTGCAGGAGTGTGACGTTTTCTACATCATTCTTCTTCGTGCGAATCCGTAGGTGTAACTCGTTTTCAGTGCAAGCGTATGCATAGTTATCTTTTGGTCTATGATAAATGGCTTCCAGTAGCATCGTAGGTCCTCCTCATTTTCATTTCATTTAAAGAGTATTCTAAAGCAACAATGTTGTCAATAAGGGGACTTTAATCTAGTGAAGCGTTTTCTTTTCTCTCTGGCAAACATAAAAATTTTCAAAAAAGTATTGTCAAAGTAGATTTACTTTGTATAATAAGAGATAGGTTGTGCAATCGTTTTCACAAAGAATGTAAGCGATATCTTTAGAGATTAAGTCATAGTATGTGCAAACGTTTGTTCAGTCTAACGAAAAGCTCATTTTTTACCATACTTAGGAGGGGTCGAGATGAAAAAAGCGTTATCATTATTGATGGTAATCATGCTTGTACTAGGGGCGTTGGCTGCTTGTGGTCCTAATCGTGAAGAAGGATCGGGAAATGACAGCGGAGAGAAAAAAGCTGACGATGCAAACAAACCTGAAAAACTGGTTGTCTGGGAAGATGAAAAGAAATCCGGATGGCTGGATGAAGTAGGTGCTAAGTTCGAAGAAGAAACTGGCATCAAAGTTGAAGTGAAAGAAGTCGAAATGGCTTCGAAAATGAAAGAACAATTACGTTTAGACGGTCCTGCTGGAACTGGTCCAGACGTTTTAACATTACCACATGACCAAATCGGTGAGCTTGCTCTTGCTGGTCATATCGCTGCTTTAGAAGTTGAAGGGGACATTGAAGAGCGTTTCACTGAGTCTTCCATGACAGCTGAGAGCTATGATGGAAAACTATATGGTCTTCCAAAGTCCTCTGAAACGCCGGTATTCGTATATAACAAAGCGTTAATGGAAGAAGCTCCAAAAACAATGGATGAAGTGTACACTTTCTCTAAAGACTTCACAAAAGACGGAAACTATGGTTTCTTGGCTCTTTGGGATAACTTCTACTTCGCTCATGCACCAATCGGTGGATTCGGAGGATATGTATTTGCTGAAAATGATGGAACATTAGATTCGAAAGATCTTGGATTAAACAATGATGGTGCTGTAGAAGGTACGGAATATATTCAAAAATGGTACACAGAAGGTTTATTCCCTAAAGGTATCGTTGGGGAAAATGGTGGATCTGCAATGGACGGTCTATTCAATGAAGGAAAAGTTGCTTCTGTCATGAACGGACCATGGTCTTTCCAAGGTTACAAAGATGCTGGAATCGATATCGGTGTATCTGCTATGCCTAAACTTCCAAACGGAGAACCAATGAAAACATTCATGGGTGTTAAAGGCTGGCATGTATCAGGATACTCTGAAAATAAAGAGTGGGCTCAAAAGTTCGTCGAGTTCATCACTCAAGATGAGTATGCTAAATTGCGTTTCGAACAGACACAAGAAGTACCAACTAACCAAGGCTTGATCGATGATCCTGCGATTGCTGATAACCCTGGTGCAAAAGCGGTTGCTGAACAGTCTCAATATGCTGTTCCAATGCCAAATATTCCTGAAATGGGAGAAGTTTGGAACCCAATGGCTGACTCACTTCAAACTGTTGTGACTGGCAAACAAGAACCTAAAGCGGCTCTTGATGCAGCTGTAAAGCAAATTCAACAAAACATTGAAGCGAACCACTCTAACTAATGCATAAACATAGCGGTACCTTCTCACACTGAGAGGTACTGCTATCCTTTTAAAGACCCATTCAAGGGCTTTTTAAGGAAATAATGACTTCTTTTCTTAAAAAGCTCTTGAAGCTTATCAAAATTGTGAACGTAGAAAGGGGAATATAGGATGGAGCGACAATCCTATCAAAAAAACACAAGAAAAACAGCACTGGCCCTTTCCCTAATCCCTGGATTAGGTCAGATGTATCATAGACAGTTTCTAAAGGGCGGATTCTTCCTGATCATGACTGCCGCTTTTATCCTTGTCTTTAGAGATTTGATCGGCTACGGATTATGGGGGATTACAACGCTTGGGACAGACATCTCATACGGAGATCATTCCATTTTCTTAATGGTATACGGAATCCTGGCAATCATCGTATCAATCTTCGGAATCGGATTCTACTTGTTTAATCTTCGGGACGCATATAAAAACGGAGAAAAAAGAGACAGAGGAGAGAAGCTAAGTACGATTCGGGAACAATACCGAAATTTAGTAGACAATGGCTTTCCTTATCTCATAATGTCTCCTGGGTTCTTACTACTTGTATTCGTAGTCATCTTCCCGATCATCTTTGTTATCTTACTGGCGTTTACAAACTATGATTTGTATCACTCACCTCCTGCTAAATTAGTCGATTGGGTTGGGATACAAAACTTTGTTGATATTTTCAAGATTGATATTTGGAGAGAAACATTCATTACCGTGTTAGCCTGGACACTTGTTTGGACGTTCGGTGCCACGACGCTTCAAGTTGCCCTGGGTGTATTTCTTGCCATCCTGGTCAATCAAAAGGATTTAAAAGGAAAAGCAATCATTCGTACCGTATTCATCTTACCTTGGGCCATCCCGGCTTTTGTTTCGATATTGGTTTTTGCCGGTATGTTCAATGAATCCTTCGGAACGATAAACCGGGATATCTTAGGATTCTTCGGCATTGAAGGATTACCATGGATGACGGAACCGATGTATACACGAATTGCCCTGATTGGTATTCAAGCCTGGTTAGGTTTCCCGTTCATCTTTGCGATGACGACAGGGGTACTTCAATCGATTCCTGATGAGCTTTATGAAGCAGCAACGGTGGACGGGGCATCAGCTTTCCAGAAATTCAAGAACATTACGTTGCCCCTCGTTCTTTTTGCAACGGCGCCAATCATCATTACGCAATACACATTTAACTTTAATAACTTTAACGTTATTTACTTATTCAATGGCGGAGGACCTGCCCTGACAGGACAAAATGCAGGTGGTACTGACATTTTGATTTCATGGATATACAGTCTGACTATGACATCCGCACAGTATTCGAAAGCAGCTGCCATCACATTATTGTTATCCATCATCGTCATCACAGTAGCGATCTGGCAGTTCAAGAGAACGAAGTCATTCCAAGAAGAGGATATGATGTAATATGAATATGAAGAGACAGAAACTCATACGTTTGACACTTTCCTACGCAGCCATCGGGATCATGTTTGCCATCATTCTTTACCCGGTTGCATGGATTATCGGATCTTCATTCAATCCAGGGCAAAGTTTATCGGGTTCATCCATCATTCCCAAGAATGCAACATTGGCACATTACAAAGAACTATTCGATCTGGAGCAAAGTGATTATTTGCTTTGGTACTGGAACTCAATTAAAGTCAGTTTATCGACCATGGCACTTACGGTTTTACTGGTCAGTCTGACGGCTTACTCTTTCTCACGTTACCGTTTTGCAGGTCGTAAGAATGGATTAATGACATTCCTGATCTTACAAATGATTCCTAACTTTGCTGCACTGATTGCGATTTTCGTGTTAGCACTATTAACTGATCTATTGGATACACATATTGGATTGATCCTTGTATACGTAGGTGGACAAATCCCAATGAATACATGGTTAATGAAAGGGTATCTGGATACGATTCCGAAAGAGCTTGATGAATCAGCGAAAATGGACGGAGCGGGACATCTACGTATCTTCTTTCAGATCGTCATGCCCCTTGCAAAACCGATCATTGCGGTAGTTGCACTGTTTTCATTCATTGCACCATTCGCGGACTTTATCATTGCCAGTATCCTATTGCGTTCAGAAAAAATGTACACATTACCGGTTGCCCTTTATGATATGGTAGCAAAACAATTTGGAGCAGAATTTACAACATTCGCTGCAGGTTCTGTCCTGATTGCCGTACCGATTGCCCTATTATTCCTGTTCTTCCAGAAATACTTCGTTTCAGGATTGACGGCAGGGGGTACAAAAGGATAATCTTATAGGCGTTACTAACAGTTTGAGGAGGAGCGGAGATGAAAAGAAGAGCATTATCTCTCATTTTAGTCCCGTTTCTTCTTTTTTACGCCCTTCCGGTAGGTGCAGTTGAAAAAGAAGAACGAAAATGGCAGGATGAGACCATTTATTTTTTAATGGTCGATCGCTTTAATAACGGGGATACGAGCAATGATAAGAATGTGGATACGAAAGACCCTAAAGCCTATCAGGGCGGGGACTTTCAAGGTGTGATTGATAAGCTGGATTATATTAAAGATATGGGATTTACCGCCATTTGGCTGACCCCGATCTTTGATAATCAACCCCTTGGGTATCACGGGTACTGGATTACAGATTTCTATAAGACAGAAGAACATTTCGGATCCATCGATACGTTTAAAAAGCTTGTAGATGAGGCACACAAACGTGATATGAAAGTGATGGTGGACTTCGTAGTAAACCATGTCGGACCCGAGCACCCTTGGGTGAATGATCCTCAGAAATCGGACTGGTTTCACGAAAATCAGCCGATGAACTTCGATAATGAAGAAAGTCTACAAAATGCGTGGTTATATGATCTTCCCGATTTAAATACAGAAAATCCCGAAGTGAAAAACTACTTATTTGACGCCGCGAAATGGTGGATCGAAGAAACAGATGTAGACGGATACCGACTGGATACGGTTCGTCACGTACCACAAGAATTCTGGACTGAATTTAGCGAAGAGGTTAAGTCAGTCAAAGAAGACTTCTATCTTCTTGGTGAAGTGTTCGATCGCGATCCCCAGAAGATAGCGAAGTATAATGATGTAGGAATTGATGGATTCGTTAACTTTCCTCAAGCAGAAGAAATGCGTTCTGTATTCCAAAAACCGGATACATCGATGGATCGCTTATTTAACTTCTGGAAATACAACGAAACGTACTATGACGATCCATATTTAATGGGGACTTTTATCGATAACCATGATATGGAACGTTTTACGAGACTGCTCGTTCAAGAGAAGCTTTTCCCGGGTACCAGGTGGAAGCTTGCTCTAACGTATATGTATACGACTCCAGGGATACCGATCGTTTACTATGGTTCAGAAATAGCCGTAGATGGTGGAAATGACCCGGATAATCGACGTTTTATGAACTTTAGGGCAGATGAAGAATTGATTGATTACATCACTCAATTAGGAAAGCTTCGTCAAGATTACCCCGCCCTCACAAGAGGGACGATAGAACCCGTCTATGAAAAAGGCGGTATGGGAATATTTAAGCGTACTTACGGGGATCAAACCCTCGTGATCGCCATAAACAACACAAGTAAATCTCAAAAGGTTCAATTGAGTGAAGAAGAATTAGCAGAAAATAGTGAGTTGAAAGGATTATTAACCGCAGACCTGGTTCGTATTGATAAGGATGGAAAATATACGATCGTAGTCGATCGTGAAGAATCAGAGGTTTATTCCCTTAAACAGAAGAGTGGACTGAATTATCCTTACCTACTGGCACTTGGCACTGTGTATGTCCTTTTCTTACTCTTTATTTATCTTGTATGGAAGCGTGGAAGGAAGAAAAAGCAGTCATGATTTGATGCGGGGCTCAGTCTATGAGCCCTGCAATTCCTGATTTTAAAGAATAATGAAATGGAAGCGTTTTAATTATTGTATAAACTAGAATAAAGCAGCCCTCTACACCTAAGAGGGTACGATTTTCAATGAGGGGGGTGGAATGAATGGCGGTCACCATCAAAGATGTTGCAAAGCTTGCAAACGTAGCTCCATCTACGGTTTCACGTGTTATTGCAAACAATCCAAGAATCAGCGAGAAAACAAAGCAAAAAGTTAGAGAAGCGATGGAGCAAATAGGATATCATCCTAACTTCATAGCAAGGAGCTTGGCAAATCAATCCACTCAAGTATTGGGGCTTGTATTACCAGGTTCAGCTAGTACTTTTTCACAAAACCCTTTCTTTCCGACCGTTTTAAGAGGACTAAGTGAAGGGGCACAGGAAAAACAATATGCACTGCAGATGTCCACAGGTCAATTCGAAGAAGAAATTTATGAAGGCGTCGTCCAAATGGTGCAAGGGGGAAGAGTGGACGGAATCATCCTTCTTTACTCAAAAGTGGAAGATAAGGTGATGAACTACTTAAAAGATCGTGGTTTTCCATTTGTCGTCGTCGGGAAGCCTTATAAATATTGTGAAGAGATCACTCATGTGGATAACGACAACTACCGGGCAACGAAGGAAGTAACCGATTATCTCCTGGAGCTTGATCATGAATGCATCGGCTTTATCGGTGGAGACCTCAACCTCGTTGTTACCGTTGAGCGTCTATTAGGTTATGAGAAGGCTTTGCGTAATGCCGGGATAGACATGAAAGACGAGTACATTATTCATGAAGAATTTCTTCGTGAAGGAGGTCGTGAAGCCATTAATGAACTGATGCAATTAGACGCTCCTCCAACGGCTCTGGTAGTGGCCGATGATTTAATGGCTTTAGGGGTACTGAACACATTGGATGAAATGGGCATCCGTGTTCCTGAAGACATCTCCATTGTCAGCTTCAACAATGTATTGCTGGCTGAAATGTCCCGTCCTCCGCTCACGTCTGTGGATATCAACATATTCAATCTGGGAAATGAGGCAGCCAAAAGCCTGATCCAAAAGATTGAGAACCCGAAAGAACCGATCAAGAGAATCATAGTGCCCCATCAACTTGTTACAAGATGCTCTTGCAGCGAGCGAAAAGGGAAATCCAAATAAAAAGCGACTGAAACGTTGGAATCTCCACTTATGGGAGAACCATATGTTTCAGTCGCTTTCATTTTAGCCGTTAATAACCGTTCCGCCATTAATATGAATCATCTGTCCTGATACGTAGCTTGAATCTTCGCTTGCCAGGTATACGTATGCAGGTCCTAATTCATACGGCTGACCAGCCCGTCCAAGTGGAGTATTCGCTCCAAATTGAGATACCTTTTGAGAGCTGAAAGTGGAAGGAATCAGCGGAGTCCAAATCGGGCCGGGTGCCACGCCATTTACCCTGATTCCATCCGATGCAATGTTTTCGGCAAGGGACCGCGTGAAACTGACAATGGCACCTTTAGTAGAAGAGTAATCAATCAGATCCTTATTCCCTTTATAAGCTGTGATAGAAGCCGTGTTAATAATGGAAGCTCCCTTATTAAGATGAGGCAATGCTGCTCTTGTTAAGTAGAACATAGAGAATACATTCGTCTTAAAGGTGCGCTCCAACTGCTCGTCACTTATATTCGCAAGCCCTGCCTGAGGATGCTGTTCGGCAGCGTTATTCACCAGGATATCAAGCTTACCGAATTCAGAAATCGTTTTGTTCACGATGTCTTTACAAAACGTCGAGCTTCCGATATCACCTGACAGCAGGATACATCTTACACCTTCCGCTTCCACTAATTCCTTCGTTTTATTAGCATCTTCATGTTCATCTAAGTAAGAAATCGCAACATGGGCACCTTCCCTGGCATAATACCAGGCCACCGATCGTCCAATCCCGCTGTCTCCTCCAGTGATCAGGGCGACCTTACCGTCCAGCTTTCCACTGCCTTTATAATTTTGATCCGTATGAATCGGCTGGGGATTCATCTCATCCACTGTGCCAGGCTGATGATCCTGGTGCTGGGGGGGAAACGTTTGCTTCTGGTTTTGTTGTGATAACAATGAAAACACTCCTTTGATGATTTGGGTTATCTTAGGATAGTGTTTACCCGAAAAAAATAATTATTAACGCGATTGGTTTGGGAGATTTATCAAATTTCACGGTCGAATTGATGTGTGATGCAGTTATTTTGATTTGGGACGAAGCCGTTTGATGTGTGATTGAGCCGTGATTGAAGGAAATTCAGCCGATTTTTAGTGTAATCCGGCCGTTTTCCCGAAAAATCCAGCCATTTAACAGATTTATCCAAAAAACAGGCTCCTCCAAAGAGATGCCTGCATGCTATTATTCCTTTTCCATCAACCCGGCACCCTTATAGCCGATCATATTCAACAACCCTTTAGGAGAAGAGAAGGGAGGGGCATAGCAGGTTTCGACTTCCTGGAGGTCGGTAATGGTCAGGCCTCCGTAAATGGCCGTGGCAAGAACGTCGATTTGCTTGTCTACCCCTTCGCCGCCCACTACATTTCCTCCAAAGATCTTTCCGGTGTCAGGACAAAAATGGACTCTCACATACACATCACGAGCACCGGGATAGTAGCCGGCATGTGACTTTCCTTCATGGACCGAGGTTCGATACGAATAGCCTTTTTCTTTTAATTCCTTCTCGCCTAATCCTGTAGATCCAATGGAAAGGTTAAATACCTTCGCAATAGCAGTACCCAGCATTCCTTTGAAAGGTACAGGGTTTCCTGATAGGTGTCTTGCGATAATATAAGCTTGTCGATGGGCAGGCCATGCGAGAGGAACCTGCTTTGGGGTCCCGTCAATAAGATCCAAGGACTCTACCACATCTCCGACTGCATAAATGGAGGGGTCGTCTGTTTGCATAAACTCATTACTGACGACACCACCTGACTCTCCTGTTGATAACCCGGCTTCCTTAGCAAGAAGGTTATTAGGCTTTACACCTACTGAAAGGAGAATGAAGTCAGACTGAAACGTTTCTCCGCTGTCCAGTTTCAGGGTACACTCCGGAAGTACCTCATTCAGCCCATCCTTCGTGTAGAGATTCACACCTTGCTCTGTTATATGTTCTTGTAATTTGATGGCGGTCTCTTCATCGATTACACTGATCACATGTTCCGATCTTTCAACCAGATTGACTTTCATCCCTAAATGAGTGAAGTTCTCAGACATTTCAACTCCTATGTAGCCGCCGCCGATAATGGTACAGTCTTTTGGCTTTGAGGTTTCAAGGAATTGCTTGATCCTGTCCATGTCTTCAACGGTTCTGAGATGGAAAGCCGGGATTTTTTCAAGTCCCGGGATGTCAGGGATAAAGGGGGAAGCCCCTGTTGCGAGCACGAGGTAATCATATGCTTCTTCGTAATCCTGGTTTTTGTCATGATCTCTCACAAGTAAAGATTTTTTATCACGATCAATTTTCAACGCTTCATGATGCATACGGACATCGATGTTTTTTTTCGTATGTAATTTTTCAGGTGTTGCTGCAAACAAGCTTTCACGGTCTTTAATGACTTCACCTAAGTAATAAGGCATTCCGCATGCCCCGTATGAAAGATAGGATGTCTTTTCAAGAAGAATGATCTCTATTTCACTATCCAGTTTTCTAATTTGTGATGCAGTGGTGGCACCGCCGCCGACCGCCCCAATTATGATGATTTTTTTCTTCATGCTTTTCCTCCTAAATGAAAGAAGTCTAATGGATATATTGTACCCATTAGACTTCTTTGAGAAACCGGATTAACGGAAGTTTACGTACTGCACATCGATAGAAAGATCTGCCTCACGGATCGCAGCGATGATTTTTTGAAGATTATCCTTGCTTTTTCCAGTGACCCGTACTTGATCATCCTGCACCTGACTCTTCACTTTTACGCCGGAGTTTTTGATGATGGTATTGATTTTTTTCGCATTTTCTTTATCGATTCCTTGAACGAGTTTCGCACGCTGACGAACGGTTCCGCCCGATGCCCCTTCAAGCTTGCTGTAGTCAAGGTTCTTAACAGGAACATTACGTTTGATGAGTTTGCTTAGAAGAACATCCTTTAACTGATTCATCTTAAATTCATCATCAGAAACAAGAACGATTTCCTCTCCATCTAATTTAATGTCACTCTTACTTCCTTTAAAGTCATAGCGTGTTTGAACTTCCTTCAACGCAATTTGAATCGCATTACTCACTTCAGACATATCCACTTTCGACACAATATCAAATGAACTCTCTTTTGCCATATGTAACCCCTCCATAGTATTATCTCTTTTCATTATAGACAAGCTTTGATGGTGCATACAACTTCTATGAATGCATCGGGGGGATTTTTTATAAAATAAAAAGCACCAGCTCTATAAAGAACTGGCACTTTCTCGTATCCAAGAGCTGGAGACTGCCCACGACAATCCCTTATAAATGATCCGTCTTCTTAGAATACTGATTCTTCCCGGCTTTACGGTTCACTTCTTTGATCTTATTCTTTTCCTGGCGCAGGGCATTGTTGTTTCTTGCCTTTTTTTCGTTATCAGATGTATGTGGCATAGTGATTCTCCCTTCGAGTATAATCTCCCTCTTAGTATGAGGAAGAAGAGGGGAGTTTATGAGTGTTCGTTTAAGAAAAATATGGCTAAAGTTCCTGTGCCTGTATGAGAACCTATGGCACATCCAATAATACTGATATATACATCTTTCGGTGTGAATTTTTCTTGAATGAGCTTCTTCATTTCAAGGGCAAGTTCTTCGTCGTCACCGTGGCTGATGGCGATCACTTGATTGGAGAGGTCTTCACCCCGTTCTTCCATCAAGTCGAGAATTCGTTTGAGAAGTTTCTTTTTCCCACGCAACTTTTCAATCGGGACAAGCTTTCCATCTTCAACATGAAGGAGAGGCTTGATGTTTAGCAATCCGCCAAGAAAAGCTGATGCTTTTGATACTCTTCCGCCTTTAGCCAGGTATTCAAGGTCTTCTACGGTGAATAGGTGTTCCATATGCTCTGAGTGGAAACGGGAGGCTTCGATAATCTCTTCTTTACTCCCCCCGTTCTGAAGCAGTTCAGCAGCCTTCATTACAACCAATCCGTAGCCCAGTGAAGCGCACTTTGAATCAATGATGGTCAAATCAAGAGCGGGGTGTTCCTCTTTCACCTGATCGCGGATCATTACAGCCGTTTGGTACGTCCCTGACAATTGTGAGGAAAAGGCAATGTAGATACCGGGTTGATTCGATTCTGCAAGCTCTGTGAACTTCTTCATGAAAAGGTCCGGTGATACTTGAGACGTCTTTGGCATATGGCCTTCCCTGATTTTGTTGAATACGGTTTTCGGCTCGATGGTGACCAGGTCCTCGTAGTCCCGACCATCAATATGTACTTTCAGTGGCAGCAGTTCTATGTTGTGTTCGTTGAAATATGCAGCAGGAAGGTCGCTCGCACTATCAGCAAATAATTTTACTGTCATCCTAATCATCCTTTGGTTAATCTATATAACTTTAGTCTAGCTATATTTCATTCAAATAACAATCCATAGAGTATGATTTCAAGGTAAAAAGTATCATTATCTTCTTAAAGGGTGAATATCAGGAGGAGTTTAGTTAAGATGAATTGTGGAACATAGAAAATAACAACTAGATGTGGGAGGTTCGTCAATGTCGAGAGATCATGTTCAGTTAGAAGCGAAGAAGTTTTTCGTAGTGTTAATAGGGGCAGTGCTGGGGGCCATTGCGATGAATTTTTTCCTGATACCGGCAAATGTTTATGCAAGTGGTTTTACAGGATTGGCTCAGCTATTGTCCAGTGTGTTAAAAGAATTTGCACCATTCAATATTTCAACAGGTATTTTATTATTTATTTTAAATATTCCTGTGACGATTCTGGGGTGGCTTAAAGTTGGTCGCTCCTTTACAGTGTATAGCTTCATTTCTGTATTTCTGACGTCCTTATTCCTTGAAGTGATTCCTGTGATTAAATTATCGCCTGATATCCTTCTAAACGCCGTGTTTGGCGGGGTCATTGCCGCTGTGGGAGTCGGAATCACGTTAAAATGGGGTGCATCTACGGGAGGTATGGACATTATTGCCATGATTCTTTCCCGAATGAAAGATAAGCCTGTCGGGTCCTATTTCTTCCTGATGAATGCGGGTATCATTACTTCTGCAGGATTTCTTTACGGGTGGGAAAAAGCATTGTATACGTTAGTAACGTTGTATGCTTCAACCCGTGTCATCGATTCCATTCATACACGCCATGAAAAACTTACAGCGATGATTGTGACAAAGAAATCCAGTGAATTAAGAGAAGCCATCCATTCAAAGCTTGTCAGGGGAATCACGACCCTGCCTGCTAAAGGGGCTTTTTCCGGTGAAGATAAGGAAATGTTGATCATTGTTATTTCGCGCTATGAACTTTACGAGCTTGAACATACCATTAAAGATGTAGATCCCAACGCATTTACCAATATCGTGCAAACGACTGGGATATTCGGATTTTTTAGAAAAGATTAGATTCTTAATATTAACAAATACTAGAGGTGAACTTGAATAGAAAGGGGTATCACCTTGAAGGCATTTGTTTATATAGTTATCAGTTCTTTCATGCTCTTTAGTGTACCTTCTCCGATGAAAGCAGAGAAGGCACCTCTGATCTTTTCAGTGAAATCTTTTCCGGGAGAAGAAGGAACTCAGATCAGGCTTGTTCTTTATAATAATAGTGAAGGGGATAAAAAGATCACCTTTCGTACGAGTCAGATGTTTGACTTTACAATCAAAAACAAAGCTGGCCAAGTGGTCTATCGGTACAGTCAGGGGAAATCATTCCTCCAGGCGTTTCAGACCCTTACGTTGAAAAAAGGTGAAACGAAGAGTTGGAAAGAAACATGGGATTACAAGCAGGAAGGAAAGCGTGTCCCACAAGGGCATTATACGATTGAAGCACAGCTGATGGGAGAGGATATGAGTGGATTTGATCATCTTTTGCGAGCTGCAGATTCATTCTTAGTTCCGGAAGAAAACCCGTCCTTTAGAGGAGTAACGGTACGGGAGGTGAAAGGACGCTTTACCATCACAGGGCTGGCCCGGGTATCAGATGGCGGCTTTTATTATTCGGTGGAGGACGGACATAGAGTGTTGCTGAAAGAAACCTTATTCAAAGTTAATAAAGAAGCGCCAAACTGGACTGATTTTTCCATCATACTTCCGGTGCTATCAGGTAATGTTGAGAAGGCCTTTATAAGTCTTTATGAGCGGGATAAAGGCGATGGGAAGATTCTTCACAGATATGTCATCTCCATTCCGTGAAAAAACAAGGGTTGTCCAATTTGGACAACCCTTGTTTTTTTCTTTATGACAGGCGGTTTAACTCCTCTTGAAGAGCATGAAGCTGCTTTTGTTCTTCGACATTTGAGTTAGCGTAAGCAGATGACAACGCGTTTTTCGCTTTATCAATGGACATTTGAGCGTTTTCTCCCGTACTGCATGCTTGTTGGGCAGAATGAACCGCGTTACGGGCCTGTTGGAATAATGGATTACTCATTATTCCATTCCCCCTGGCCCTTCGCCATGTGAAGCAAGCTTTTTAGCCTCTGCTTCAGCATACGTCAGATGGTACGGAATACGTTCATCATGTTTTGTTACAGCGATTTTACCTTGTTGTACAAATCGTTTAGATTTATTTCTACCCATCACTACCACCCCTTTTGCAAGTTGGAACGCATGATGCGCTCCATTTTAGTATGGCTCAAGTGGTTGTGGAATACAGTAAGAAGATATACCCACAGCTTCCAAAAACGTTCTGGTTTAGAGATCAAAACGCTTTTGCAGGTAGCGTCCGATCCCGTCTTCTTCATTCGACAGTGTCAATTCATTGGCAATATCTTTAAGGGGATCAATGGCATTCCCCATGGCGACTCCAGTGCCGGCATATTCAAGCATTTCAAGATCATTATCTTCATCTCCGAATGCAATGATCCGTTCTTGCGGAATATGTAAAGAAGAAGCAACTCGTTCAATTCCGACAGCTTTATTCAATCCTGATTTAACGATTTCGATGATGTGCCACGGTGCGGCCCAGCGGCGATGGTCGATCAATTCTGCATGAACATCATCCAGGTGTGCACGAATCTCTGGAACATCTTTTTCTTCAGCGTGAATGAGCATGGAAGTAGGATGATCAGAAAGTACATTTCGGATGTCGCCAGTTGAAATCGCAGGATTGCCCATCATGAATACATCTATGATCTTTTCATCATGGTAGTGCAGATACACATCATCCATCACTTCGGCAACAATGTTGCGGAATTTAAAATCGTCACATGCATCAATGATTTGTTTCGCCACCTTTAAATCCATCGGCTCGTGATACAATCCCCATGAATCATCCATAGGGTGATGCACGAATGCACCGTTGAAATTTACTATCGGAGTTGTTAGCTTTAATAGTTGATAATACAATTCACTCGCACGATAAGGTCTGCCTGTGGCAATCATCACTTCATGCCCTTTCATGCGTGCTTTCTTTAATATATCGTAAGTTTTTGATGAGATTTTCTTCTCATCCGTTAATAGTGTTCCGTCTAAATCCAGAACTATCAGATGTTTTTCTTGTGCGTTCATCAATACAAATCCCCAATCTTATTGGTATTAAGGCAATTCTAGCGCTAAATATTGAAAGTTGTCCACCGCAGCTTCATATCATTTAAAAAATGTTTACAAACGCTTACGATTTAAATATTATACATACTACCAAATCTAGGATATCATAGTAAAGTGAAATGCATTCAGGAGGGAGAGACCGCACATGATCTTAGTTGATAAATCAATCATTCAAACCATTCCGTTCCTGCACCTTGTAAAGGAAGAGGATGCAAATAAGCAAGTTCCGGTTTGCTTTTTCATCCACGGGTTTACAAGTGCAAAGGAGCATAATTTACATTACGCCTACTATCTTGTGGAAAAAGGATTTAGAGTGATTCTTCCCGATTGTTTAGAGCATGGAGAACGGTCGACAGGTAAATCAGAGCATCAATTAGGACAAGTATTCTGGAAAATCGTTTTAAACACGATTCATGAATTATCGATTATTAAAGGTCATTTTGAAGAAAAAGGATTGCTTAACCATAATGGTGTCGGAGTTGCAGGGACCTCAATGGGTGGTATCGTCACCCTTGGAGCATTGACTCAATATAAGTGGATCTCTTCTGCTGTCTCCCTGATGGGGAATCCTACATATGTGAAGTTTGCCCAAGCTCAGTTAGCCCAAGTTGAATCATTAGGATATGAACTTCCATTCAGCGAAGATGAAATAGAAAAAATGTTAAGTGAACTGGCTCATTATGACTTAAGTCTTCATCCTGAAAAACTTAGCGGCAGACCATTGATGTTCTGGCACGGAAAACGGGACAAAGTCGTTCCTTTCAACCTGACACATGAATTCTACCAGAGTATCCTGCCATACTATGAATCCCAGGAAGATAACCTGTTATTTATAGAAGATGATAAAGCCGATCATAAAGTAACGAGAGAAGGCGTGTTAAAGCTTGTGGAGTGGTTCGAGAAGCATTTATCAGCCTAACCTTTTGTCTTACGCCTGTTTATTTGTTAAGATGAGTACTGAATATAAATATGAAACAAGCATATATAGCAAAGGAGTGTTAGCATGGATCAAGATCTTAAAGATAATTTGATGGGTGCACTGGAACAGGTGGTTGACCCTGAATTAGGAATAGACATTGTCAATTTAGGTCTGGTATATGACGTGGATCTGGATGAAGAAGGTAAAGCAACGGTCACTATGACACTAACCTCAATGGGATGCCCGCTGGCTGGTACCATTGTCGAGCAAGTGAAAACAGCCCTAAGTGACATCCCTGAAGTCAAGGAAACAGAAGTAGACATCGTCTGGAATCCGCCATGGAGCAAAGACAACATGTCCCGCTATGCGAAGATTGCATTGGGGATCAGGTAATACGAAAAGCGGAGGCGGCTTGGTCAGACCCGACAAGCATAAGGCGAGCCTGCCGGAAAGGCGTTTTTTGCCTTTTTGGCAGGCTTGGCTTATGACCTCGAGCCCCAAGCCCCTGGAGCTGGACAAGTGAAAAAGCCGAGGATGCAGTATCTCTACTGCATCCTCGGCTTTTTTCATGCATCCGATCATCAATCAATCCGACAAATCGAAACCGGACAGTCCTCACAATCGATTTCATCTTTGAGAAAATTCAAATCAAGAATCGTGATATATCCTTTTTCCGACACAAGGACGTTTTCTTTCTTCAACTCACACAACAACCGATTCACAACTTCCCTTGAGGAACCACAGAAATTGGCCAGCTCCTGATTGGTTAAAGGAAAATCAATCAGGATGCCATTTTCAACGGTCTTTCCATAGCTATTGGACATACGGATCAGTGTTGAGTAGAGTGCACCTTTTTTTCCATGAAGAACAAGATCCCGAAACTTCGTTTGATTTTGCTGATTTTGGATTTGAATCCATTTCAGCCATTGGATGGTCAAGTCGTTATTACTGGATAGCTTTTCTTCAAAGACTTCTTTGGGTAGTACATAAGTCTTCGTATTCTCAAGAATCTTTGCACTGAGCATATAGTAAGCATCTTTCGTAAATAACGTTAACTCACCGATCACATCGTCACTTGAACAGATGCGTAAAGACAACTCCCGGCCATCAGGAATCACTTTGCTGATCTGAACCCGACCGCTTTTGATTAAGTATAACTCGTGAGCAGGTTTCCCTTCTTGAAACAGGAAAGTTCCTTTCTTAACGGTTTTCAACGTTATCTTCTCGAAAAACAATTGTTTAATCTCGAAAGGAACTTCTATATTTTCACTCATGAGATCACATCATTTCTGTCATAATGTCTTATACTTAAAGCTTACCAAAGGAGACAGACAGATAGAAGGGATTTAAGCGAAAATTAATACAGCAGCTCCGACAACGGCACAGTAAATGGCGAAATATTTCAGGTTTCCTTTAGCCATAATATTCATGAACCACTTTAATGAGAAGTATGAAGCAATAAGTGACCCAATGAACGCGACTAAGTAAGGTACGGCCATGGAAGCAAGGTTTGGATCCTCTATAAGATCACTTATTCCGAATACCATCACCCCTACACTTACAGGAATATAGAGGAGGAAAGAGAAACGTAATGCTGTTTCAGCCTTCATTCCACTAGCCATTGCCGCCACAATGGTTGCACCGGAGCGACTGATTCCAGGAATAAGGGCTACTGCCTGAGCAAGACCGATGATGATAGCGTCTTTCACATTTAAGTCGCCATCATTTTTTCTTCCTCGAAGGTTACGGATTAACCATAGGGCAATACCTGTAATAATTAGTGTAATTCCTACTGTGATAACAGATGTTAAATGTTCCTCGATCACGTCACCGAATAATACACCAATCACCCCGGCAGGGATCGTACCAATCAATAAATAAACAATGAAATGAAAATCACGTTTCGTTTCAGGTGTTTTATGTTTGAAATAGCCTAAGCCATTTACGATCAGTCGCATGATATCTTCACGGTAAATAATGAGTACAGCCACTAATGATGCCGTATTAACCAGAATTTCGAATGTCAGGGTAGCATCCTTGATTCCAAGGAAATGCTGGGCTAATAGTAAATGCCCACTGGATGAAATCGGGATTGGTTCAGTAAACCCTTGAAAAATCCCTAAAAATAAGTATTTCATAATCAGATAAAAATCCATTGTGTTTCCTCCAAGCTTTTTTTCTCCACAGTTTTTAATTTAACACCATAAAGGGAAAGACTGTAAAGACTTTTTCCAAATGTTAACCGAACCGTAACTTGTTTATCATATTAAGGATTCTGATATCCTTCATCTGGCATGCATGAATGCCCGGCCTTGTAGAAAAATAGTAAGGAAGCATCGCTTCGAAAAGGAGGGGTAAGAATGGGCCAGTCACGACAGTTCAAAGCTGGAGAAAAAGCACCTAATAATGGAGAATATATCGAAATTGGCGAAACTGGAAGTATGGTGAAAAATCCGCAAAAACTACGATTGAATGCGGGGGACCGATTTCCTGAAAACTCCAATCATAATCGTCTATGGACGTATATGAGAAAACCTTAACCCCATAAAGGAACAAGGATGCCGTGTAGAAAGCTCACCTTAGCAAGGATGGTGACGTCTAAGGAGGCGAGGCACTCCTTGTTCCTTTTTCTTTTCCTTTTTCCACCGAAAGATATATAATAGATGAAAAGGTCAATAAAGGTCAAAATACGAGGTGTAGCATAATGAATTTTGATAATATGACTCACAGCATTCAAGAAGGATTGGTTTTGGCGGGAGAGAACGCAAAAGAAAGACTACATACAGATATCAGCCTTTTTCATTTATGGAAATCACTCCTCAGTTCTGAAGACAGTTTTCTCCGTACGATCTATGAACGTGCAGGAGTAGATGCAGAGGACTTAAAGAAATGGATTGATGACAAGTTAAACGGTATCCCTTCTGTAGAGGGAGATGGTCTGCAGTATGGCCAATTTTTCGCAAGGGATATCCATCAGCTTATGCAAGATAGTGATTCATTAAAGTCTAAATGGGAAGATGACTATATCTCGATCGAACATCTTGCCCTTGGGTTATTCAATCAAAAGAACCACCCGATTACGCTATACTTAACAAAACATAATGGAACAGAAAAAGAATTAAAGGAGATTATTGCGACGATCAGAGGAGGGAGCAAGGTGACTTCACAGAATCCTGAAGTGAAATATGAAGCATTGAAAAGGTATGGAAGGGATCTCGTTGCGGAGGTAAAGTCGGGGAGACTAGATCCAGTAATAGGCAGGGACAGTGAAATCCGCCACGTGATACGTATCCTTTCCCGTAAAACGAAAAATAATCCTGTCCTCATAGGAGAACCTGGAGTCGGTAAGACGGCCATCGTTGAAGGACTTGCACAGCGGATTGTCAGAAAAGATGTCCCGGAAGGCTTGAAGGATAAGACCATCTTCGAATTGGATATGAGCTCTCTGGTTGCAGGTGCCAAGTTCAGGGGGGAGTTTGAGGAACGCTTAAAGGCTGTCTTGCAGGAAGTGAAAAAGAGTGAGGGACGCATCCTTCTATTCATTGATGAGCTCCATACGATTGTGGGAGCAGGGAAAACGGAAGGAGCGATGGATGCGGGGAATATCCTAAAGCCGATGCTTGCGAGGGGAGAACTTCATTGTATAGGTGCTACCACTCTCAATGAATATCGTAAGTACATTGAAAAGGATCCCGCTTTGGAAAGACGTTTTCAACAGGTACTCGTTCAGGAACCCAATGTGGAAGATACGATATCTATTCTAAGAGGCTTAAAGGAACGATTTGAAATTCATCATGGAGTAAATATTCATGACCGGGCCATTGTGGCAGCTTCAAAGCTTTCCGATCGCTATATATCCGACCGTTTCTTGCCGGACAAAGCAATAGACTTAATCGACGAGGCATGTGCGATGATCCGGACGGAAATTGACTCGATGCCATCAGAACTGGATGAAGTGACGCGTAAAGTGATGCAGCTGGAAATTGAAGAGGCTGCTTTAGATAAGGAAAAGGATCCTGCCAGTCTAGAACGTCTGGATGGAATCCGTGAAGATTTAAGTAATCTGAAGGAAAAAGCGAATACGATGAAGTTAAAATGGGAGCAGGAGAAAGAAAGCATCGGGATCGTACAGGAGAAGCGGGAAGAACTGGAGAAGCTCAGGCGGTTATTGGAAGAAGCAGAAAGTGATTATGATCTGAATAAAGCTGCCGAGCTTCGTCACGGCAGGATTCCCGCTATGGAAAAAGAACTCGTTGCTCTTGAGCAGGAGATGATGAAAGAGCAGGAAGGACGCTTGCTGCGTGAAGAAGTGACGGAGGAAGAAGTGGCAAATATTGTAGCAAGATGGACTGGGATACCGGTCATGAAGCTTGTAGAAGGTGAACGAGAGAAGCTGTTAAAACTTGATCGCATTCTGCATGAACGGGTGATCGGGCAGGATGAAGCTGTTCAATTAGTCAGTGACGCCGTTATTCGTGCGAGGGCAGGTATTAAAGATCCGAACCGACCGATAGGTTCATTCATTTTCTTAGGTCCTACGGGAGTAGGAAAGACAGAACTTGCGAAGACACTTGCTCACACATTATTTGATAGTGAGGAACAGATCATTCGGATTGATATGTCTGAATATATGGAGAAGCATGCAGTTTCACGCTTGATTGGTGCACCTCCAGGCTATGTTGGTTATGAAGAAGGCGGTCAGCTGACAGAAGCGATCAGACGCAAACCGTATTCGGTCATCCTGCTTGATGAAATTGAGAAAGCTCATCCAGAAGTATTCAATATTCTTCTGCAAATGCTCGATGATGGGAGGATAACCGATTCTCAAGGAAGGACTGTTGATTGTAAGAATACGGTGATCATCATGACCTCTAACATCGGATCCTCTTATCTTCTTGAACGGAATAAGGGGGAAGAGGAAATTGATATAGAAACAAAAAACCTGGTCATGAGTCAGCTTCGTTCCTCTTTCAAACCGGAGTTCCTAAACCGGGTCGACGACATTATTCTGTTTAAGCCATTGAGCATTGAGAATATAAAAGGGATCATCGGTAAGCTGGTAGAGGACTTGCAAAACCGAGTGGAAGAACAGCATATATCAGTGTCATTAACGGAAAGTGCAAAAGAATTTATAGCACAGGAAGCCTATGATCCGGTTTATGGTGCACGCCCTTTAAAAAGGTACTTGCAGAGAGAAATCGAAACCAAACTGGCAAGAGAACTGATAGCAGGAAACATCAGGTCAAACCAAGCCATCACCATCGACAGAGGAGAGAATGGTTTATCAATCATTAAGGATAAATAAAAAAAGCAGCCGGATTTGGCTGCTTTTTTTAGTGCTTTTCTACTGGCTCGTTTGGTATAACAAGCGTGATAAGGAATACTAATATCGTTACACAAACCGAAATAATTAATCCTGTTTCAAAGTGAAAAGCAGTTCCATTCATTGAACTTACAACGTAAGTTAACATTTCAGTCAGAGCAAATGCCCAGAAAAACATCCAGAAAAATCTCACGTCAAGTCACCTCATTCCTATGTAATCAACTAATACATTATTAGAGTGTTCTAACCCATTTCAATCTTTTTTATCTTACCACAGCTTCATGAATTAATAAATGACTAATCTGTGAAATGTAACCCTTATCATTTTACAGTAAAAATATTTTTGGGATAATCTGTATTTTGACTAAATTTGCAAATATCAGGGGTTCTTTGGGCTATCTCCCTTACCAATGTTGTCTCCTTACATAAACTATAATGACTTACTATGTAAAAGGAGAAATTCTAATGTATCAGCGATTGTTTCAATTAGAGCAAGAGTGGTGCATGATTCATTATCCTGAACGCCCAAATGGATTCGCTGTAATGGTAATAGGAGATTCCCATCACTATGTAGACGATAAGAGCAGCTTTTGGGTTCAACATGAGGCACGTTACAAGTGGATTCAAGAACTCACCGCCAAAGGATACATTGTGTATTATAGTAATCTTTACGGAGCGAATTGGGGTAGCAATCAAGCCGTGCAGTTAGCCAAACGACTTTATCAGCATGTAAAACGAAATGAAATCATTAATGGAAAGATTCATATATTGGCCGAAGGAATGGGGGCTTTGGTATTGAAAAACCTCTATCCGAAAATGGAGCAGGATATTAGAAGTGCTGTTATGCTTGCGCCTTGCGTGTCTTTATATGATCATCTCGAACAAGAGAAGGAACAGAAATTCTTTTATAAAAAGGTAATAAAAGAACTCGCACACACGTTTCGATTGAAAGAGGAGGAGTGCGAATCCTTCATCTCTCAACAATCGAAGGACTACGAAGTATTTAAAAACATCTCGATTCCCCTTTACATTGTTCAATCAACAACTCTTAATCGTTATAAAAATCAATTCACTCTCATAAAAGATATATATACGGAGCGTTTAGAAAAAGGTACATCAACCGATTTGTTCTTTGTACTCCCTGAAAAACGTGCTTCTCTGGGAAGGAAGTTTGCTTCATATTTTTCTTTACATGAGAAAGAGTTATAACAAACACATTGGAGTGATTGACTTGAATCATGCATTCGTTTTTGCCGCTCAACAGTTTTTGGGATTTGAGCTATGTGATGCCCTTCTTGAGAATGGATGGACCGTAACGGCAGTGGATGAAAACAAAAAAACAGGAGATAAGTGGTTAGGAATTGGAAGGAACTCAAACATTCAATATGTTCCTTATGAAGACTGGGATAAGGAAATACAATCAGGATGTAGCGTGTTCCTTCCATACTATGATCAGGTGAGAGAGAATAAAGTAAGTTACTTATCAGAAGTAGAAGGGCTGTTGTCAAAAATTGAACAACCCCTCTCAATCATTCGGATCTGTTCCAATCTGGATAGAGATCAAAAATGCCAAGAAGGAACCGTATTCTACCTTCCTACCCTGTACGGAATTCACCAGCCGACAGAATTTCTGTTCGCACAACTTTTAAATGGAGAAGAGGGTGACTCACCATACATTGATGATCCAAGTGGAGCGATCTATGTAAAGGACGCTGCCCGAACTATCATAAAGCATTCATCCAATACAGAAGAAATATATAAGATGAAAGCACTCTCAAATCAAAGCTGGAGTGAAGCATTATCGTACGTAACGAAGAAGTCTATTTCTCCCGTCAGAATGGATGCTGAACGAAATGGTAAAGAGCTAATTGTCAAGCCGTCCAAGTCTCATGAATCGATTATCAAAGAACAATTAAGAGGCATTCATTTGCATGAAATTCAGGAATGAGAAAACTTTTTCTTTCCTTGTGGATAGGGATGAGGGTAAAATAAATATGATGTAATAATTTTCTATTGATTCTTTTTATAGATGCTGCACGGGCTTTAAAGGAGTTGCTGCACATGAGGAAGAAATTTTACACCAGTTTCATGATGGTATTCCTTATTGGAATAAGTGGTTGTTCAACAGGAGACAGCGCTGAAATAGAAAAAGTTGGTTTACTGGTTCCGGAAACCGTAAGCGATGGGGTATGGGGAACAAAAGGTTACAAAGGATTATTGAAAATTCAATCCGATTACAATGCAGACGTTTTCTATAAAGAGAGTATAAAGAATGATACATCAATTAAACAAGCGGTAAAAGAGTATAATGATGAGGAAGTTACCTTAGTGTTTGGCCACGGAAGTGAATATTCCGGGATATTTAACACCCTTTCCGTTGATTATCCCAACATGCATTTTGTAAGCTTTAATGGCGATGCCACAGAAGAGAATACAACAAGTCTACAGTTTAAGGGCTATGCTATGGGCTTCTTCGGAGGCATGACAGCAGCCTATCAATCCAATACGAATAAAGTCGGGGTGATTGCTGCTTTTGATTGGCAGCCCGAGGTTCAAGGATATATAGATGGAGTGAAGTACCAAAATAGCGAAACGGAGCTCATTGTCGAGTACACCAATCACTGGAGTGATCAAGATATTGCCTTTGAAAAGCTGGAGGGATTAATGAATCACCGTGTCGATGTTGTATATCCTGCAGGCGACGGCTATAATGTAGCTGTAATCGAAAAGCTGAAGGAAAAGGGTCTCTATGCCATTGGCTATGTCTCGGATCAATCTGATTTAGGGGAATCCACGGTTTTAACGAGTACTGTGCAGCATGCAGATAAGCTGTATAGTATAGTGGCGGAAAGATTCGCGAATGACGAACTCGATTCTGGAAACCTCGAATTTGATTTTGAAGACGGAGCCATTTCCATGGGTAAATATAGTCCCGTCATTCCAAAAGATTTTCAAGATGAGATGAAGCAACATGTTAAAGCCTACATCGAAACAGGTAAATTGCCAAACGGAAAGGAATCGAAGCAATGAATCAAGACAAAACGATGGAATTCATGCAGATTGCCATGAAGTACTTCCCACAAGCGAAAGAGCAACTGGATCAAGCGGGTGTTGAGTTCTCCCCCGAAATGCTGCAACCATTCATGACGCTATTCACACAAGTCATGAGTGAAGCCTATGAATTAGGCAAACAGGATGCCTTACATAAAGAATAAGTGTACAGAAAAGCGGTTCATTGAAAAATTCAATGAACCGTTTTTTTTTATTGGCTATTTTCGTAAACATTGTGATTTTGTATAACTTCCAAAAAGTGAATATTTGTTTTAGATGAGTGGTAGTGTGAAAACATTGACCGTTCCTTTCCGCTCCAGGCACAAGATTCCCCGGGGAGGAAGTCGAGCCTCCTCGGGCTTTGCCCTGTGGGGTCTCGACCTTTCCTCTTTTTCCCGCAGGAGTCAAATGCCTTCCGCTACAATCCACTCTGTGCTATTACATTGTGAATGCTATAAGTATAGATACTCAAACATAAAATGCTCCTATTGTGGCCTTTTTGAGCGTTGTTCCTAAAATAAACTATCAAGTAGATCATTGAACTATCATTCAAATAAATGAATCAAACAATGCTCCAACGGTAAAAAATTTCTTGTAAAGAGAGCGATAGTCCGTTTTCTCCAGATAGTTTTTGTTACTTTTAAGCTCTGTCACGAAATTTTCTTATAGATGGTGAGGGGAACTGCTTAGACTCCTGCGGAAGTACGGGCGTGCCGAGACCCCGGAAGCGAAGCTGAGGAGGCTCGGCCGCACGTCCGCGGAAAGCGAAGCAGTTTCCCTCACCATCCAGCACATACTGATTGGACAGAGCCGGAGCAGACCATTTGTTAAAAAGCTCTTTGTAAAAAGAGATTTTTTATTTTATATTCCATTGCTTTAATAATGGACTGATTTTCTTATAGAGTGGTTTCAAGTCATCGATGGAGTTCATTATGGAATGAACTCCATCGAGTAATGAGCCTCCTTCATTTTTTCCTTCATGCTTTTCCTGGGAAGGAGCGGCTTCTTTTTTTAGGGTCCTTCCTCCGTACATCATCCTATCAAATGGATGCAGCTTCTTTTCTTCAGACATATTCTCACCTCCTCTACCTACTATGTAACCTATGAAAAGATGGGTTGTACGAGTATAGTCAAACGCGTAGAAGAAAGGGAGAAGAAAAAATAATTGCAGAAAGTAGAAATCTTCGGTAAAATTAGTACCAACTCATAATAATTGATAATAAACTTAAGTATATGAAAAAAACATAAAAAAAAGAAAGTAGGGAATGCCGGTATGAATACAGGAATTATTGGAATTGGGCGTTATCTACCTGAAACAATTTTAACGAACGCAGACCTCGAGAAAATGGTGGATACATCGGATGAATGGATTCGGACAAGAACAGGGATTGAAGAAAGAAGAATAGCAAATAATGAAACAAATACATCTGACATGGCTTTTGAAGCTGCGAAGAAAGCAATCACAGATGCGGAGATTAATCCAGAAGATATCGATTTAATTCTGGTTGCAACGGTCACTCCTGATTATCCTTTCCCCTCGGTGGCTTGCTTGCTACAAGAACGATTAGGAGCAAAAAGGGCTGCTGCCATGGATATCAGTGCTGCTTGTGCAGGATTTATGTATGGTATGATTACGGCAAAGCAATTCATAGATAATGGTGCATATAGAAATGTACTAGTTGTGGGAGTAGAAAAATTATCAAAAATTACAGATTGGGAAGACCGAAATACTGCCGTTCTATTTGGAGACGCAGCAGGAGCAGCGGTTCTGGGACCGGTTCCGGACGGTAAGGGGATCCTTGCCTTTGAACTGGGGGCAGATGGATCTGGGGCAAAGCATTTATATCAAGACGAAAAACTGATTATGAATGGCCGTGAGGTATACAAGTTTGCAGTACGTCAAATGGGTGAATCCAGTATAAATGTAATCGAAAAAGCGGGATTAAACAAAGAGGACGTTGATTTCTTAATTCCTCACCAGGCCAACATCCGTATTATGGAAGCAGCAAGACAACGATTGGATTTGCCGATTGAAAAGATGTCTAAAACGGTAAATAAATACGGTAATACTTCAGCAGCTTCTATCCCGGTTTCTTTAGTGGAAGATTTAGAAGCTGGAAGAGTGAAAGAAAACGATGTAGTCGTCATGGTAGGATTCGGCGGCGGTTTAACCTGGGGCGCAATCATTATGCGCTGGGGCAAATAAATAGAACTGCCTTCTATAACTTGCAGACAAAGGAGATGGAATAAATGAACAAGAAACGTGTAGTTGTAACAGGATTGGGAAGTGTTACCCCGTTAGGGAATGATGTGGAATCAACGTGGTCGAATATTTTAGCAGGGAAGACGGGCGTAGGTCCGTTAACGCGCTTGAATGCAGACGATTATCCTGCCAAAGTGGCAGCTGAATTGAAAGATTTCAATATCGAGGATTTCGGTGTCGAGAGAAAAGAAGCAAGAAAAATGGATCGCTTCACTCATTATGCGATTGCAGCATCGTTAATGGCAGTCAAAGATTCCAAGCTCGACATTACAGACGAAAACGCTCACCGTGTCGGCGTGTGGGTCGGTTCAGGTATCGGTGGAATGGAAACGTTCGAACAGCAATATGAAACCTTCCAAAAGCGGGGATACCGCAGAGTAAGTCCATTCTTCGTTCCCATGATCATTCCTGATATGGCTGCTGGACAAGTTTCCATCATGCTGGGAGCAAAGGGCTTTAATTCTTGTACAGTCACTGCATGTGCGACAGGGACAAATTCGATTGGAGATGCATTTAAAGTCATACAGCGTGGAGACGCGGATGTCATGGTTTCAGGTGGGGCAGAAGCACCGATTACCAAGATGTCAGTAGCGGGCTTCTGTGCAAACACAGCTCTATCGACGAATACAGATCCTGAAAAAGCTTCAAGACCATTCGATGCAAACCGTGACGGATTTGTCATGGGAGAAGGAGCAGGTATCGTGGTTCTGGAAGAGCTTGAGCATGCATTGAAACGCGGAGCACCGATCTATGCTGAAATCGTTGGCTATGGTTGTACGGGAGATGCGTATCATATCACCGCTCCTGCACCGGCTGGAGAAGGTGGAGCGAGGGCAATGAAAATGGCGTTGGAAGACGGTGGGGTACTTCCTGAGCAAATGGATTACATCAATGCTCACGGAACAAGCACTCCTTACAATGACAAATACGAAACGATGGCTGTTAAAGAAGTATTTGGGGAACATGCATATAAATTAGCCATGAGCTCAACGAAATCCATGACAGGTCATCTTCTGGGAGCCGCAGGAGGAATTGAAGCGATTTTCACAGTACTCGCGATGAAAGACAGCGTGTTGCCTCCAACAATCAATATAGAAACACCAGATCCGGATTGTGATCTTGATTATGTAGCGAACGAAGCAAGAAAACAGGAAGTGAATGTGGCGATGAGTAACTCATTAGGTTTCGGTGGCCATAATGCTACGATCGTCTTTAAAAAATATAACAACTAAAATGAGAACGAGTCTGCTAACGCGTTAGCAGGCTCGTTTTTTGTTGTGAACTCTCTTTCCTATACATATACATGATAAAAAGCCAGGAAAGAGGGATGAAGGTGACCGTTGCTCCTACTGATGAATGGCTTGAAGACTCCATTCATAAGCCTATAGAGCTTTTAAAGAATACAATAAACGGAAAAGACGATCAAAAATCCTTTTATCAATACCTTATGAAGCATGGAATGTACAAATCATCACATCATGCCGAAGAAATTTACGAAAAGATGAAAGAACAACACATGTGGGAACGGTTTTCCCTTTATGAAAAAAAGTATAAACGAAAATGGAATGGTCCCAATGTTCCCATTTACTTATTTCCCGTGCAGGAAAAGAGAGGTATGTTCCAATCATCAATGAAAAAGTCAGGTGTATGCTTTAAAGACGAGATTTTCTTTTTTATAACGGAGCAGGAAGATACGAAGGAGTACGAAGCTCTCTTTGTTCATGAATACCATCACTGTGTCAGAATGAAATTACTAAACAAAAAAGACACACAATATACCTTATTGGATTCAATCATTTTTGAAGGACTGGCAGAACATGCCGTTAAAGAGTACTGTGGAGAAAAATACACAGCTTCCTGGACAAAAGCATATGAAGAAAAAGAAATGTCACGTTATTACGAGAAATGGATACAGCCTAATTTGGATGTAACAAGAAGCAGTCCCCTTCACGATCACTTACTTCTTGGTAAGAAATCGTATCCCAACATGCTGGGTTATGCTGCTGGTTATTACCTGGTTGAAAATTATTTGAAGAAAAAGCATGCATCTACCATAGCCCTGGTAGGAAAAGCATCATCAACCTTCTTACCATAGGAGGATAGGGGATCAATTCAGTCAGGTATTTTTCTGAATAGCAGGCAGGTGATGAAAATAGGAGCCTAATTTCGTCATATCTACCATTTACCCTCATAAACTATAGTAAGAATGGACGAGCTAAATTTCTAAATGCGAGGATAGAGGCGGAAGGTATGGTGTTTCGAATGTTTGTATTGTTTATCGGGTTTGGACTGGCTGTTTCAGGAGGAGTGAGCTTAATTATTTATTTAAATCTTCTCACCACGGGAATGACTTTTTCAGACTATATTCTTTTCGTATCCACCCGAGTCGAATGCTATTTATTTCTCTTAGGAATTCTCATCATCACGCTCTCGATCTATATCCCCCGGAGGAAAAATAATCACTATCTATAAAACCCTTGATGAATAGGAATAAATTTACACCAATTTGCCTATACTGATTGACAAATAAGATTGTAGCAAAGCGAGGGGTCAATCATGTTATATCTTCATGATGTATGGGTAAATTGGTTCGAAGGCGAAGAAAATGGCTACAATGTCTGTCATTTTCACGAATGGAGAAAAGAGGACGTTATTGAGCTATTGGATCAAGTTCCTCTCATTAAAGTGGACACTGTTCTATTTCATTACATCGAGAATGATTTATCAGAGTTACCTCAACAACTGCTTAATAATGTCTATCAAAAAGCTTACTTACGAAAAAACCACGAACGAATTCAACTGGATTACTGCTTCATTGTCACAGATGGGACAGGAATACTTGCAGTGGATACGATTGGGTATACCGTTCCAATCAGAAAAAGCAGGCTGATCCCAAGACAGGAACAGCTTGTCTATGAAATGGTGGAAAGTCATGAAACGATGGAATATGCCATTCAGCCTGAGGCCAAGAGGGAGGATTCCTATCATATTCTTTCACCGAGTCCTTATATGATGAGTGGACTGACAAGAAAAGAAAGACAGTTAAAACAACTATTATTTATGGCCCTGGACCAGCTCCACAGCTCAAACAACACGGCGGAAATCCGCTACTGGTACACAGAATGGGCTCCGCAGCGATACCGTACCATCCAGGAATTGGACTTTGAAGAAATTTGGCAAATGTTATACGAAGAAACGCAGTTTGGCTGGTCGGATAAGCACCTGACCCTCTGCGAGAACTTAATTAAAGGACAACCCTTCTTTGAAAAGTTATGGGAAGTGGAAAATCGTCCTAAGGTAAATTGATAGGTGGATGAATACCTCAAGTCTGTGATGGGCTTGGGGTTTTATGTTTAGGATCAGAGGGGGAGGCGATGAAGATCGATCCCAATAAAAAAGCCCAGAGCCTCACACTCCAAGCTCTGAGCTACAATGCTATTTTCTCTTTCTCTCTTTACGCCCGAGTCCCATGGCCTTTTCCATCTTCTTCAGCATTTTGTTTGCGGCAAAATTAGCTTTTTCTGCCCCGCGATCCAGGATATCATCCAGCTCTTCAGAGTCAATCAATTCATAGTAGCGGTCCTGCACGGGCTTAATGGCATTGACGACCACTTGAGCTAAGTCATCTTTAAAGTCTCCATAGCCCTTATCTTCATACTTTTGTTCAAGTTCTTCTATTGAACTGCCTTCAAGAATCGAATAGATGGAAAGGAGATTTGATACTCCTGGTTTGTTTTCTTTATCGTATTTAACGACTCCTTCTGAATCCGTCACAGCACTTTTGATTTTCTTTTCAATCTGTTTCGGATTGTCGAGGAGTGTAATAAATGATTTCTGGTTAAGATCGGACTTACTCATTTTCTTCAAAGGATCCTGAAGGGACATGACACGGGCGCCCACTTTAGGAATCCGGACTTCAGGAACCGTAAAGATGTTGTTGTATTTATTATTGAAGCGCTCTGCAAGATTTCTCGTTAATTCCAAATGCTGTTTCTGATCTTCTCCCACAGGTACTAAATCTGTTCCATATAGAAGAATATCGGCTGCCATTAATGGTGGGTAAGTTAACAAACCTGCAGAAACGGCTTCTTTCCCATGTGATTTATCTTTGAATTGCGTCATTCTTTCTAGTTCACCAATATACGTCACACATTGCAGAATCCATCCTGCCTGTGTATGAGCCGGAACCTCTGATTGAATGAATAAGGTTGATTTCTCAGGATCGATACCACACGCAATGTAGAGTGCAGCAAGGCTGCGGATGTTTTTGCGAAGCTCCATTTTATCCTGCGCTACCGTGATTGCATGCTGATCCACTACACAGAAATAACAATTGTATTCTTCCTGAAGCTCAGTGAATTGCTTCATGGCCCCGATGTAGTTCCCAAGCGTAATCGTACCGCTCGGTTGAATACCGCTAAATATTGTTTTCATCTTATTTCCTCCTGTTTTTCACAAAATAAAAACCCATCCGTCCTATTGAAGATAGGGACGAATGGGATGATTTCCGCGGTGCCACCCTAAGTACTCAGATGAGTCAGCTTAGTCCATGACGGGCATGGAACCTCTTTAACGTGAGGTTAATCCGTTATATGCTACTCCATTTCACAAATAAAGCTCAGAAGTCCATTCCCTTTCCAATGAATGCTTGTTTCCACCAGCCACAAGCTCTCTATAAATCATATGGAAAAGTACTACTCTTCATCTACGCTCTTTACTATCATTTATTATATATTTTTATTATATGAAAAATAATATGGTAATTCAAGTGTACAACAGATAGGACAGTGCAATAGAAAGGAGCAGGGTGATGGAGCCGATGATCAGAACTGACCTGGTAATGGAAAAAGATCGCTTGACTCCGTATTCTGCATAGGCTTCCTTCGTATCGTCCAGATCGTCAAACTGGGAAATGTACTTTCCTTGTTTCGTGCTGTTTCGGAATCTCTTAAGGGAATACACGATGCCATTGAAAAATCCTTTTTGAAAAATATATAGGAGGGAACCTGCGGCAACATACGTTATTCCGATAACAAACAAGCTATCTATAATAGAGAGAAGCATGTTTTTTCCCTGAAATATAGCAGTGACGATGGCGATGATGAAGAACAGCAGGGTAAGTAGGTAGAAAAAATTTAATCGTTTCATAGTTCTCCTTAAAATGTTTTTATCAAAAGTATACATGAAGCCCTTAGAAGAATTCAATCATTCATATATATTCAAGCCATCATGCATTGTATGGGAAGGGATAACATAAATCCGCATAAGGAACTCAATTAAAACATCAGTAAAATCATAAAAATATGAATGAAATAAAGTATGTATTCTATTTTTTATATTTAGTCTTGTGTATTTATATTTATAACAGAAATAGAGCCAATGATTGTTACCTGACACCCATAATAACAATATATTATATGCTGGGAAATTTACATTTGTAACAATTGTAATGGGACAAACTCTCTAAAATGTTTAACTAAAACCCATTGATACCAACGTTTTGGCGTCAATATACCTACTAATCTGATAATTTTGCAAAAAAACTGTTAAATTCATATTGCAATAATTTCTCTATCATGTATAATAAGTAACAAATCTTCTGAAAATTAGAAGATAAATAAATATGAGATTTACGAGGAGGTCAATTTCAAGATGAAGAAAAAGTTTTCATTCTTGCTAGTTCTTCTTCTGGCTCTAAGTACTTTCTTGGCTGCTTGTGGCGGCGACAAGAAAACTGAGGGCAATGAAGGAGCATCTGGCGAAGGCGGCGAGTCCGCTGAACAAAGAGAACAGGTACTTAACTTACTTGAGAGTTCTGAGATCCCATCAATGGACTCTACTCTAGCAACTGACTCTGTATCATTCAAAGTCATGAACAACGTATTTGAAGGTCTTTACCGTTTAGGTGAAAATGATGAGGCTGTACTTGGTATGGCTGCTGAAGAACCAGAAATCAGTGAAGATGGTAAAACATACACGTTCAAAATCCGTGATGCTAAATGGTCAAACGGAGATGCAGTTACTGCTAACGACTTCGTTTACGCTTGGCAAAAAGCTTTAAACCCTGACACTGGTGCAGAGTATGCGTATATCATGTACGATATCAAAAACGCTGCTAAAGTAAATGCTGGTGAAGTTCCAGTTGAAGAATTAGGTGTTAAAGCGGTTGATGAAAAAACATTAGAAGTTCAGCTTGAAACAGCTGTACCTTACTTCAAAGCTTTACTTTCTTTCGCAACTTTCTATCCTCAAAACCAAAAGTTCGTTGAAGAAAAAGGCGATAAATTCGGTCTTGAAGCTGACACTGCCGTTTACAATGGTCCATTCACACTTTCTGAGTGGAAGCATGAGCAAAGCTTCAAATTAACTAAGAATGACGGTTACTGGGATGCAGAAACTGTTAAGTTAAAAGAAGTAAACTTTAACATCGTTAAAGATACTGCTACTGGAGTTAACTTATACGAAACAGAAAAAGCGGATATCGCTGGTCTTTCTGCTGAATTTGTTGACAAATACAAATCAGATGAAAACTTCAAAACAAAGGCTGATACTGCGGTATTCTTCCTTCGTTTAAACCAAAAGAATGAAGTTATGGCTAATGTAAATGCTCGTAAAGCATTTGATGCAGCTTATGACAAGCAAGGTATGGTTGACGTTCTTCTTAACAATGGTTCTATTCCTGCGTACTTCTTAGTACCACAAGATTTCGTTTCAGGTCCAGACGGTACTGAGTATCGTGAGGCTGTAGGTGATTTCGGTGGTTTCGATCCTGATAAAGCTGCAGAACATTGGGCTAAAGCGAAAGAAGAGTTAGGTAAAGATTCTATTGAATTAGAACTACTAAACTATGACTCTGACAGCTCTAAGAAAATCGGTGAATTCTTAAAAGAACAATTAGAGCAAAACTTAGAAGGTTTAACTGTTTCAATCAAAGCACAACCATTCAAGCAAAAGCTTGAGTTAGAATCTAAAGGTGATTATGATGTTTCATTCGCCGGATGGGGTCCTGACTATCCAGATCCGATGACATTTGTTGACATGTTCGTAACTGATGGTGCACATAACCAAATGGCTTACTCTAACCCAGAGTATGACAAGTTAATCGAACAAGCTAAAGGTGAACTTCTTGATGATCCTGAAGCTCGCTGGCAAGCAATGGTTGACGCAGAAAAGATCCTTTTCGAAGATCAAGCGATCAGCCCAATGTACCAACGTGGAACTGCTTTCTTAGAGCGTCCATATGTTAAAGGTCTGTTACGTCACTCATTTGGTGCAGATGCATCATACAAATGGGCTTACATTGAGTAATAATTAGCTCAATGAACAAACCTTCAGAGGAGAGTGTATGCGTAAGCATACGCTCTCCTTTTCCAGTGAATGTCGAAAATTATCAAAAAAGTAAAAATATATTGAATATTTGTCGAAAATCGATATAATTAAAATGTGTAAAAAAAAAGATAAAAAAGGGGGGCTAAAGAATGGTCAGATATACAATTCAACGTATCGTCTATATGATCATCACTTTGCTTATCATTGCAACCGCCACTTTCTTTCTGATGAAGCTCCTACCTGGATCTCCACTACAAAACACAGAAAGGCTGTCTCCGGAACAACAACAAATCATCCTGGACAAATACGGTCTGAATGACCCGCTGCCAGAACAATATGTGAATTATATGGTTGGGTTGGCAAAAGGTGATTTAGGGTTGTCCTTCCAATATGACAATCGTCCAGTAACACAAATTCTTGGAGATCGTATTGGTCCTTCCGCACTTCTTGGATTCCAAGCTATGGTATTAGGTACATTCTTAGGGCTACTTATTGGAATTATTGCAGCAATCAAGCATAATACATGGTTAGATTATGGATCAACATTCCTTGCTGTACTAGGTATATCGATTCCTTCCTTCGTATTCGCAGGACTTCTCCAGTATTATGTTGGGGTTAAGCTTGAATGGCTGCCTGTAGCATTATGGGGAGAATACAAACATACTATTCTTCCAACTTTAGCATTGACGGTGTTTGTAGTAGCAACCATTGCACGTTTTATGCGTACTGAAATGCTGGAAATATTAAACTCCGATTATATTTTACTTGCAAAGGCAAAGGGGATTTCCCAAACATCTACAGTTGTAAAGCATGCTGTTAGAAATGCTTTAATCCCGATTGTAACGATTCTTGGGCCAATGACTGTTGGGGTAATGACAGGATCTCTTGTTGTTGAACGTATTTTTGCTGTCCCTGGTTTAGGGGAACAATTCGTACTATCGATCAATACAAATGATTACACGGTTATTATGGGGATTACCCTCTTCTTTAGTGCTTTATTTATTGGTGTAATCTTCTTGGTAGATATTCTTTATGGAATTATTGATCCACGTATTCGCTTAGCTGGAGGGAAGAAATAATGGAAGCAAACAAAAAGAAACTAGATCAACTTAGTCCAGAACTCTTCCAACCTCAAAAGGCTAGTGGAGATGAGTCAGAGAAAATTTCGCGTCCGAGCTTGAATTTCTGGCAGGACTCATGGATTCGTTTACGTAAGAATAAAGGCGCGATTGCCGGGATTGTTATCACCGCAATCATTATTTTCTTTGCTCTTTTTGGGCCAATGATGAACGAATATAAGTTTAGCGATCAAAATATCCGACATGCAAAGCTGCCACCAAAAATTGAAGCGCTTTCAGGGATTAGCTGGTTACCCTTTGACGGAAAAGATGCAGATGGATTTGATGTATATGAATCAAGACAAATTAAAGAAACCTATTGGTTTGGTACTGATGACTTAGGCCGTGACCTGTGGACCCGTACTTGGAATGGTACGCGTGTATCTCTTTACATTGGTATATTAGCAGCTATTATCGATTTCATAATCGGTATCTCTTATGGTGGGATTTCTGCTTATTACGGTGGGAAAGTCGACGATATCATGCAACGTATCATCGAAATCCTTGTAGGGATTCCAAACTTAATTGTGGTTATTCTCTTTATCCTGATATTCGAGCCGGGTATATTCTCCATAACCATGGCCATGGTTATAACCGGTTGGACCGGCATGGCCCGTATCGTCCGTGGACAGGTACTTCAATTAAAGAACCAGGAATTTGTACTTGCTTCCCGTACTTTAGGAGCAACCAGCAACCGTTTAATCTTTAAACACTTGCTTCCAAACGTAATGGGACCTGTTATTATCACTACAATGTTCACTGTTCCTGCTGCGATTTACACAGAAGCATTCTTAAGCTTTATCGGATTGGGGATTGCTCCACCAAGAGCATCTCTGGGATCATTGGTTAATGAAGGATACAGATCAATCCAGTCATTTCCTCATATGATGCTAGTACCTTCCGCTGTTATTTCATTAGTCATTTTAAGCTTTAACTTAATGGCCGATGGTCTGCGTGATGCACTAGATCCGAAAATGCGTAAGTAATGGAAGGGAGATAATATTATGTCGAAAATTTTAGAAGTGAAAGATCTACACGTCTCCTTCAATACGCATGGAGGAGAAGTTCAGGCTGTCCGAGGTGTAGATTTCCATTTAGATAAAGGTGAAACACTGGCGATCGTTGGTGAATCCGGTTCAGGTAAATCAGTTACTACGAAAGCGATCATGAGATTGATTCCAAACCCTCCAGGCTTCATCAAGGGTGGAGAAATGTTATTTGAGGGTAAAGATTTAGCGAAATTGCCGGAAAAGGATATGCAGAAGATCCGTGGGAAAGATATTTCTATGATTTTCCAAGATCCGATGACGTCCCTGAATCCTACAATGACTATTGGTAAACAGATCATGGAACCACTGGTGAAGCACCAGAATATGAGTAAAAATGATGCGAGGAAACGTGCCATTGAGTTACTTAAACTTGTTGGCCTGCCTAGCCCTGAAACACGCTTTAAGCAATATCCTCACCAATTCTCAGGTGGTCAGCGTCAGCGTGTCGTCATCGCAATCGCCCTTGCTTGCAATCCGAAAATTCTGATTGCCGATGAGCCGACGACGGCATTGGATGTTACCATCCAGGCTCAGATCCTTGAATTGATGAAAGATTTACAAACAAAGATAGATACTTCCATCATTTTCATCACTCACGATCTTGGAGTTGTTGCGAACGTAGCTGATCGTGTAGCCGTTATGTATGGAGGACAAATAGTTGAAACAGGAACAGTGGATGAAATTTTCTACGATCCACGCCACCCATATACGTGGGGATTGATCGGCTCTATGCCGACAACTGAAACAGAAGGTGAGCAGGAGCTCGTTGCCATTCCTGGGACTCCACCGGATTTATTAAATCCACCTAAAGGTGATGCGTTCGCTCTTCGCAGTGAGTATGCATTGAAAGTGGATTTTGAACAAGAGCCGCCATATTATCAGGTTTCAGATACTCATTATGTGAAGTCCTGGTTATTGCATCCAAGTGCTCCAAAAGTAGAGCCGCCTGAAATCGTGAAATTAAGACATAGACAAATGCCCTCTAATTATAAAGAGCCGGTACTTGTTGAGGGGGTTCGTTCATAATGGCAGAGAAATTATTAGAAATTAAGAATTTAAAACAATACTTTAACCCGGGAAAGCCGAATATGGTGAAAGCTGTTGATGATATCAGTTTTGATATTTATAAAGGGGAAACCCTTGGCCTGGTTGGTGAATCAGGTTGCGGTAAATCAACGACTGGTCGTACGATCATTCGTTTGTATGATGCCACAGACGGCCAGGTTCTCTTTAATGGTGAGGACGTTCATGGTAAGAAATCACGTTCACAATTAAAGAAATTCAACCGTAAGATGCAAATGATCTTCCAGGATCCTTACGCAAGTTTGAATCCCCGTATGAAGGTTGCTGATATCATTGCTGAAGGTATCGACATTCATGGCCTGGCTTCTTCCAAAGAAGAACGCATTAAAAGAGTTCATGACCTGCTTGAGACAGTTGGTTTGAATAAAGAGCATGCCGGTCGTTATCCACATGAATTCTCCGGCGGTCAGCGTCAGCGTATCGGGATTGCCCGTGCCTTGGCAGTAGATCCGGACTTCATCATTGCCGATGAGCCAATTTCGGCTCTTGACGTTTCGATTCAGGCACAGGTAGTTAATCTTATGCAAGAGCTTCAGAAAGAGAAAGGGTTAACGTACTTATTTATCGCCCATGATCTTTCCATGGTGAAATACATCAGTGATCGCATCGGGGTTATGTATTTTGGTAAGTTAGTCGAGTTGGCACCAAGTGATGCCCTTTACAAGAACCCGCTACATCCTTATACGCAATCTCTATTATCAGCGATTCCGTTACCGGATCCAGAGTATGAGCGCACACGCAGAAGAAAAGAATATAATCCTTCTGTTCACAATTATACAGAGGATGATAATCTTGAAATGCGTGAAGTGGCGCCTGGCCATTTCGTGTATTGCTCAGAGAAAGAGTTTGCGCAGTATAAAGCTCAGTACAAAAGCTGAACATTTTACAAAAGCTCCCTTTAATGAGGGGAGCTTTTTTTATTGAAGGGCAGTTTTATTCTTTTTTTACATGAAAATCATACTATATAATGAAGATATTTAATTTCCTTGGAAATTTCGATAGATTAGGAGTAATACCCCTTTTCTTTCAATATATTTCCTTGTTAGAATAGTATAAGGTGTTACATATTTTACTAGATAGCTTATTTAATAGAGGAGAGGTTTATTTTGAAATGGAGTAAGGTAGCGACATCCTTATGTTTAGTCACAATGTGCGTATTGCCGTTCCAAACAGCGAATGCTGAAGGAGAAGGGAAGGCTGACCACGAGAAGAGAAGTCTTTCTTTAAGTAAGAAAGAAATCGCAAGTCCCGCCCCAAGATTTGCTTATGATTCCGGCTTTAAATTTGAATATCCTGATGCGGTTAGAGGGGTTTATGTTACCGGTCACTCTGCAGGTGGAGCGAGATTTGAAAGCTTAACGAAACTAATGGATGACTCGGATCTAAATGCCATGGTTATTGATATTAAAGATGATCACGGATATGTTACATACGAACCCGAGGAATCTTCTCCATATGCTAAAGTAGGTAAGCCATATATCAAAGATCCTAAAGCGATTTTAAAGACACTCGAAGAAAAACAGATTTATCCCATCGCAAGGGTTGTGGTATTCAAAGATACGGTATTGGCGAATGAGAAACCCGAGCTTTCCTTTAAAGATGGAGGTCAGGTATGGAAAAATGGCAGAGGTGAATCCTTTGTGAACCCATTCCTGAAAGAAGTATGGGATTATAATGTGGGAATTGCAATCGAAGCCGCCAAAATGGGATTCCAGGAAATCCAGTTTGATTATGTCCGTTTCCCTGAAGGCTTTGAAAAACGTGACGATGAACTACTATATAACGGTGGTGAATATGCGGAGCAAGACACAGATAATGTACAAAAACGTGTGCAGGCAGTAACAGACTTTGTAGAGTACGCCCATGAAAAACTCGAGCCGTATGGAGTTAAGGTTTCTGTGGACATTTTCGGTTATACAGCAACGCTTCCAGAGGCGCCTGGGATAGGACAGAACTTCTCAAAGATATCTGAAAACGTCGATGTGATCTCATCCATGATTTATCCAAGTCACTGGACTCCCTACTTTGGAATCGCAAAACCCGATTTACAACCTTATGAACTGGTTTCTGAATATGCCAAGCTTGAAAATTCCAAGTTAGCAGAATTAGATAACCCGCCTATTTCAAGACCATGGCTGCAGGATTTCACTGCCTCCTGGTTAGGAAGTGGAAACTATAAGGTCTACGGAAAAGCAGAAGTTGAAGCGCAGATTAAAGCATTGAATGATCAAGGTATTAAAGAATTCCTTTTATGGGATGCCGGTAATACGTATACAGAAGGTGTAGACTATACACCTTGATCGAAAAGACCGGTCTGGGAAGCTCCAGGCCGGTCTTTCTTATCGATTTGAAAAAATACTCAAACATTGTTATCATTAAAGTATTGGTAAGATTAACCGCTTTCAACCACTTTACCCTCTTCACAGGTGTTTCAAGCCTGTGATTCCGTATTTTTTCATCCCACGGATGAGACTAACATCTAACATAAACATTTTTTTCTGAGAAAAATAATTGTATCCCGTTAGTCAATGTCACCCAAAATTCTTTTAAAGGAGTAGATCCATGCATTGGTATGAAAAGTTAAATCAGTATTTCCCTGTAGAGGAAATGAAATCTAAAGAACACCTTGAGTCATTACTCAAAGAAAGAAGCGACATCTATCATAAAGATGAGGGGCAATACCACGTACTTATGTATGCCGAACTTGATGATTTTATCTTTATCGATTATCTATTTGTCTCAAAGGATGCCCGCGGGCAAGGATTGGGTCATAAGCTGCTCGAGAAGTTAAAAGAAAAGAACAAAGCGATTATTTTAGAAGTAGAGCCGGTGGATTATGATGACACTGACACGGAAAAGCGATTAAAGTTCTACAAGCGTGAAGGATTCGAACATGCTGTCAGTATCGGATATGCACGTCGATCACTCGCTACAAATGAAATCAATGAAATGGAAATCCTTTATTGGGCTCCAAACAACGAATCAGAAGATCTGATCTTCAATTCTATGAAGAAAACATATGAATTAATCCACACCTATAATGATAAGAAGTTTTATGGTGCGTCTTACCAGCCGGTTGAAGAAGTCTTGAAAAAAGACAAAGACCGTGATGGAGATGTACTGAAAAATCTCTAAACCAAAAGAACCTTATTGTCCATTCGCAATAAGGTTTTCTAAATGAAAAAATGAAAATGTACTATATCATGTTTAGGCTCTTTTTGAACCGGGTAAAGCCATAGTAGAAAGAGATCATATAGCGTATGTTAAACCTATGTATAGGAAATTTGACAAATTGGTTAAAACTATGTTCAAGGGACAGTAATTCATGTATAATACATAATAGAGATTTCTTATTTAAACTTATTTTAATTAACAGACGATGTTTAAAATGAAATACTCTATATAATAAAAAAATCCTTAAGGGAGTGTGAATGATTCGTGGTTACATTATTCACTTCACCTAGTTGTACATCTTGTCGTAAGGCAAAAGCTTGGTTAGAAGAGCATGAGATTCCATATACAGAGCGTAACGTATTTTCTGAGCCATTAAGCATTGATGAAATTAAGGAAATCTTGCGTATGACTGAGGACGGAACGGATGAAATCATTTCAACCCGTTCTAAGACATTCCAAAAGCTTAATGTAGATTTAGAAACTTTACCACTTCAAGAACTGTTCGAGCTTATCCAGAAAAATCCTGGTCTTTTAAGACGTCCAATCATCCTGGATGAGAAGCGTCTTCAGGTAGGATACAATGAAGATGAAATCAGACGATTCCTACCGAGAAAAGTTCGTACATTCCAACTTCTAGAAGCTCAAAGAATGGTAAACTAAAGTATTCTTACATTCTCATCATATTATCAATGTTTGAGAATATATAAGGAAAAAGGGGCTGACCCTTTAAGGAACGTTGCGTATCCTTTCGGGTCAACCCCTTTTATATTAGTATAAGTATTAACACTTGAATTTTCTGCAAATATTCGCTAAAATGTCAAAAACACGTTAAATAGTGGGATTTGTGAAGAAAAAAATGGGTGTTATTTTTATTCCATTTTCAGTGTTTATATCATAAAATAGAAGTACAAGGTACAAACTAACCTAAATGTATCTTCTATCTTCACCAGCAATCGAGCAAAATTGCTCAGAGGGTGTAGTCCCTTCACCAACATCATGCAAGAAGGGAGAGGTGTTAATTGGAAATCGAACGCATTAATGAAAATACGGTCAAGTTCTATATATCTTACGGAGATATAGAAGATCGCGGCTTTGACCGCGAGGAGATCTGGTATAATCGTGAAAGAAGTGAAGAACTCTTCTGGGAAATGATGGATGAAGTTCATCAAGAGGAAGATTTCGGAATTGAAGGACCGCTATGGATTCAAGTTCAAGCGTTAGATAAAGGGCTTGAAGTACTAGTTACAAGAGCTCAGGTTTCAAAGGATGGTCAGAGATTTGAGCTGCCTATTCCAGAGGATAAACTTAAGGAACTTCCTGTAGATGAGCGGATAGAGGAGCTTCTGGATCAGCATTTCCAAATCAAGCAGGATCAAGATGGGGAAGCAGAAGTGGCACTGGATTTCACTTTGAAGTTCAATGATTTCGAAGATGCGATTTCTTTATCACATCGGATGAAAGACATGTCTTTAGATCATTTGGAAACAAAGCTGCTTGCATTCGAAAATAAATATTTTATTTACGTTAAATTTTCAGAAGAGCACTTCTCGGAAGAAGATATCGACAATATGTTAAGTATACTACTTGAATATGCGGATGAGTCACGAATGACCGTTCATCGCCTAGAAGAGTATGGAAAAGTAGTCATTAATGAACATGTGTTTGGGACATTAAGTGAACATTTTTCTTAAGGATCATACCGGTTTCATTTAGAAATCGGTATTTTTTTTATTTAGCATCATTAAGCCAGCGGAAGGTGTTAGAGGTATGAAAAATACAGTGAGGGTCCTCTTATTTATTGCTGTTCTCGTATTAAGTTATATTTTCTATTTTGATCAGTACCTTTCAGGTATGGTCAAATATATTAGTCTGGTTTTTACTTTCTCTGTCATTGTAATAGGATTTCTTATCTTCTTTGAGAATCGTCACCCCACTCAAACATTAACGTGGTTAGTTGTTTTAGGTGCTTTCCCATTCCTTGGTTTTATCTTCTATTTATTATTTGGCCGAAACTATCGGAAAGAGAAAATGTATAAGAAGAAGTACATATTGGACAAGGAAACCTACAATAAATTTGAGCCTGGTCCTAAGGAAATGAATGCTGAAATGTTTGGCTTGTTTCAGGAAAAGCACTTTCAGCTTGCTCAGCGAATAGGAAACAGTGCCATTTCTTTTTCCAGTGAAACGAAGCTTTTAACCAATGGTAACGAGACATTTGGAGAAATCCTCAGATGGTTGAAAACGGCCAAGCATCACATTCATATGGAGTATTATATTGTCCGTCATGATGATATTGGAAATCAGATTAAAGATATCCTTATTGAACGAGCCAATAATGGGGTGAAAATCCGCTTTCTTTATGACGCGGTTGGGGCATGGCAATTGTCAAAGGATTATATAACTGAATTAAAAGATGCAGGGATTGAAGTGGTTCCCTTTGGTCCCGTCAAAATTCCTGTTCTCAATAATAAGTTTAACTTTCGAAATCATCGCAAGATAATCGTCATTGATGGAAGTATTGGATTTGTTGGGGGACTCAATATTGGCGATGAGTACTTAGGTAAAAATCCTCATTTTGGTTTCTGGAGGGATACCCACCTATTTGTAAGGGGTGAAGCGGTTCGTACGCTGCAGCTCATCTTTCTTCAAGATTGGTACTATATGACGAATGACGATTTCTTGACTCCAGGGTATTTAAGCCCTGATCCATTGGAAAATGCCAACGATGGTGGAGTTCAAATGATTGCAGGAGGACCTGATAATGAGTTGAGCGTTTTGAAGAATATCTTCTTCTCGATGATCACTTCTGCAAGAAAAAGCGTATGGGTTGCATCACCATATTTCATACCGGATGAAGATATTTTCTCAGCACTTAAAATTGCTGCTTTGAGTGGTGTGGATGTAAGGCTATTGGTTCCCCATAAGCCTGATAAACGAATTGTATTCCACGCTTCACGATCTTATTTCCCCGATCTTCTCGAAGCAGGTGCCCGAATCTTTGAATATCAAAAGGGCTTTATGCATAGTAAGATTGTCATTGTCGATGAAGAAATGGCATCGATCGGGACATCAAATATGGATATGAGAAGTTTTCATTTAAACTTTGAAGTCAATGCATTTCTATATAAAACAGCAAGTACCGACTCTCTTGTGAAAGAATATTTACATGACTTAGAGGATGCAGAAGAACTGCAGCTGGAAGAGTTTCAAAAGAGGCATCTTGGCTACCGATTATTGGAATCCACTTCACGCTTAATGTCACCTCTATTATAAGAGAAAGCCTTCAAGTGATTTTTTGCTTGAAGGTTTTTTTTGAAGGATTTTCACGATTTTTGGCGAATGGTTATTGAAGGAGGTGTTCTATGTTAACAGCGTTATTAGGAGAGAAAGTGTTTTCAACCATTCATTACACAAGAGAGGAACTAAAGAATCTGCGAAGTAAGCGTCCTATATTTCTCTGTCCTCATTGTTCATCCGAATTGAACCTTCGCATCGGAAACCAAAACGTTCCACATTTTGCTCATCATTCACAGTTCCAATGTGCGATCGGAAAGCAGCATGAGTCACCGCGGCATCTACTAAGTAAGCAACTGCTATATGAAAGGTTAAGGGAACATTATACGGAGGTGAGTGTTGAGTATTATGTAAAAGAGCTTCAGCAAATCGCTGATATTTATGTAAAAACGGAATCTAAAAAAATTGCCATTGAGATTCAATGTTCTTCCATTCCCATTCCCGACATCCTTTCTAGAACTGGGGGATATCACAGTCAAAACATCACTCCGTTTTGGATGCTTACCCAACCGGTGACAGTAAAGCAAAAGGGATTGCTGCATTTACCGTCCTTTCAGCAAGCGTTTATCCGGTACTCACCCCATTTCTACCATTTTCTTTTCCATTTTTCTCCTGAAGATAGAAGCTTTACATTATTTACTCATCTCATACCTGTTTCAGCCTCAGCTTTTATTAGTGCAGCACCTGTCAGAATCCCTATTGAGCAATTCACTCTTCCTTTATCCATCCCACATTCTACAGTCAATCACCCATATCTATTAAAAAACTGGAATCAATACCGAATGAAGTGGATCTATAACAAACTTCATTATAGTAAAGCAAAAAGCGATTTATTTTTACGGGAAGTGTATAGAGAAGGGGATACATTTTTATATTTACCTTTGTTTGTTGGAATGCCTGTATTCCCTCATGGAATCCAGTTTAAAAATCATGCGATCGAATGGCAATACTATATATGGAAAGATTGTCTGAAGAAGGATCGATTTATTTCAGAGGAAAAAGTCGTTAAGGTAATTAAAAGAAGGATGGATAGAGGATATTTAGAATTCCGTGCGCTTCCTTTTGTAGGGGGGGACCAAATGCTAAAGGAAATAGTCAAGAGTTATTTTGCTCTCTTGAAGGATATGCAGGTGGTCAGAAAGATGGAGGATGGGCAATATCAGCTCTTGGATGCGTGGAATTGTCCAGACAACTTTCCGGATTTCGAACAGCATCAGCATGATTTTTTTCCTAAATGGAAGCATATATTAAAAAAGGTCTAATAAAGATTGTTTTGTTGCAGGAAAATCTTAGATAAGAGAGAATGTAACTATAAGGAATTTTCTGTAGATTTCAGAATGGAGGATGTATATGTCAAAAGACACAGCTACGAAAAGTCTGCCTGGCAGGAAAGAGGTAGAGGAGAAGTTAACGTGGAGATTGGAAGATATTTTTGAAAGTGATGAAGCGTGGGAAAAAGAATACAAAGCAATTAAAGAGTTAACGGGTAAAGCAGAAGAGTTTAAAGGAACTTTAGGTGAGGGGGCAGATCAGCTTTATAAAGCATTTGCCTTCCAAGATGAAATTATGGAACGTATGGGTAGGGTTTATACATATTCTCATATGCGCTATGACCAGGACACAACCAATTCATACTATCAAGGACTCGATGACCGTGCCAAAAGTCTTTATACACAGTTAGGGAGTAAATTTGCCTACTTAGTACCTGAAGTGCTTTCGATTGAGGAAAGTAAGCTTCAAGGGTTTCTTGACGAAAAAGAAGAGCTGAAGAAATACAAGCATGCTTTAGAAGAAATTAATCTCCAGCGTCCACATGTTCTTTCAGCGGAGGAGGAAGCATTACTTGCTCAAGCTTCCGAAGTGTTCAGTGCGGCGAGTAACACGTTTGGTATGCTGAACAATGCAGACTTGGAGTTTCCGAGCATTAAAGATGAAAACGGGGAAGAAGTAGACATCACACATGGCCGTTTCATTCGTTTCCTGGAGAGCAGTGATCGACGCGTACGGGAAGAAGCGTTTAATAAGGTGTATGAAACCTACGGCAAATTCGAAAATACGTTTGCCTCTACATTAAGTGGCGCAGTAAAGAAAGATAATTTCGTCGCAAACGTAAGACATTACGATTCAGCAAGACATGCGGCATTATCAAATAACAATATTCCTGAACAGGTGTATGATAACCTGGTTGATACGGTCAATAAGAACCTTCATTTGCTGCAACGCTATGTAAAGCTTCGCAAGAAAGTATTAGGCTTGGATGAAGTTCATATGTATGACTTATATACACCGTTAGTGAAGGAAGTCAAGATGGACATCAGCTATGATGAAGCACAGAACATGCTCCTGGATGGCTTAAAGCCTTTAGGAGAAGAATATGCCAATGTCCTGAAAGAAGGCTTTGATAACCGTTGGGTGGATGTTGTTGAGAACAAAGGAAAAAGAAGTGGTGCATACTCTTCAGGAGCATACGGCACCAATCCTTATATCCTCATGAACTGGCAGGATAATGTGAACAATCTATTTACACTGGCTCATGAGTTCGGACATAGTGTTCACAGCTACTATACGCGCAGTGCTCAGCCGTACACGTACGGCCATTACTCCATCTTTGTTGCCGAGGTGGCTTCTACATGTAATGAAGCTTTATTGAATGATTATCTATTAAACACAATTGATGATGAGAAGAAGCGTCTGTACCTATTAAATCATTACCTGGAAGGCTTCAGAGGAACCGTTTTCCGTCAAACCATGTTTGCAGAGTTTGAACACCTCATTCATAAGAAAGCCCAAGAAGGGGAAGCTCTTACTTCTGAATTCTTAACAAAAGAATATTATGAATTGAATAAAAAGTATTTTGGAGAGGACATCTCGATTGATGAGGAGATTGGATTGGAATGGGCTCGAATTCCTCACTTCTACTACAATTACTATGTTTATCAATATGCAACGGGCTACTCGGCTGCGACCGCTCTCAGTCAGCAAATCCTTGAAGAGGGAGAGCCGGCCGTAGAACGCTACATTGATTTCCTGAAAGCGGGCAGCTCTGATTATCCGATTGAAGTATTGAAAAAAGCAGGAGTGGATATGACAACCTCCAAGCCGGTAGAAGACGCATGCAAAGTCTTTGAAGAAAAGTTGAATGAAATGGAAGAACTGCTTGAAAAGTTACAGTAAATAGAGATCAGGAACCTACTGGTTTAAAAATCAACTCCCCTTAGAAATGAAAATATTCTAAGGGGAGTTTTATTTTTGGGGAAGTTTTCGAAAGAAAGGTCCGTCCCTCATTTCATTGATTTAAATCCTTTGAAGCGGTTGCGGGTTCCGAGGGAGTGGAAGAAGAGCAGGAGTGAGAGAAAGAGGATCGGGGATGTTATATAGATCGGAACAAGGCGCATGAGTCCGAGGATGTTTATGAAGAAGCTGATCAGGATTAACAGCAGGAGGATTCCGTATTTTATTTTTAGTGCCATATCTTTTCCCTCCGGTGATAAGTTGTCTTATACACATGTATATGAAGGAGGAGAGGGGAACATGAATGGTTTTTGACAATATTGTGAAATACCATACAAACAACTTGCCAATACAAGTGGATGCGTGATATATTATCAGTGTGAAGTTGATCACAAGCAAACATATACCCCTTTGTTTGACCGTGAAAAATTTCTCCCATCCCCTTTGTTCGTATTGAAAAACCGATGTTGGAAACAACATCGGCTTTTCTTGTTTATAGGCTTATTTTAATATATTGAAATAATTAATTACTTATATATTTCCAGAAAGTTCCGTGCTTTGCAGGGAGCCTCTTTACTTTTTGCTGAAGTGTCCATTTCTTCATTTGCTTTTCTACTTCTTCAATGGATAAATCATAGACAACGGCTATTTCCTTGGATGCCACAACACGATAATATTTCATAAATACATCCAGTGGAGGCAATGGTTGCTTATTAGGCTTCTCTCCAAGCATTTCTTCAATAATATGAACATATACCTCGTAGGAATACAATCCTGTGATCTTTAAGCCTTCATCTTCAATATTTTCATTAAAGAAAACCAATGTAGGAATTTCTTCCACTTCCATCTCAGATGTGATCTTTACATCACACTGAAAGGCTTTGGACGCAGATGATGAATTGATATCGTTCATAAATTCACTCAAATCAAGCTTGGCGGCTTGAGCACACTCCTTGAGTACCTCGATATTGGAAATGTCCTGTTTCTGTAAGAATAACCGTTCCTGTAAAAACCTTAGAAACCGGATACCCGAATGCTTTCCTTGAAGCTCGGCAGCTTTAATGGCGAAAGAAGCAAGATAAGGTGAATCAATTGGATTATCTATCCATAAGCTTCCGTCGCATGACATCCCTGAACGGCTGGCTGTTTTATCCCATTGCTGAGCTAAATCTTCCTGCTTACGTTTGGTCGCTATGTTTAAAGAGGCAAGCTGGCCGCTCAAAATGTAACGAATACGAAAGTATTGTCCGTATTCAATGTGCAATTTCTTTAAGATTGGTTCAAGAGCCCAGCATTCCGGGCAAAGAGGGTCAACAAACATATATATTTCCAGTGGTTTCTTATCATGTCCACACCCTTTAAGGTGATGCCAGCTATTTGTTCTAGTCAATGCTATTACCCTTTGGTGTTTCTGTATTCACCATATGATGGGCGGTTAATACGAGTCTGTGAAAAAAGTCATCTCTTACTGGACCCTCTAGATTGACTTCATCCATTGCCTCATGCATACAGCTTAACCAAGCTTTCGCCCGTTCCTCAGTGATGGGAAATGGGAGATGCCTTGCGCGCAGCATGGGGTGACCATGCTCCTCTGTATAAAGCGCAGGACCACCTAAATATTGAGTTAGAAATTGTTTTTGTTTTCGAGCTGTCTCGGTTAAATCATCAGGGAATATTGGTGCTAACTCGGGATGATTCGCTACTTTATTATAAAAAGCTTCAACGAGCATGGAGAGTTTCTTTTCGCCGATAAGATTATAAGGCATTTGTGGTTTCTCGACCATAAGAATGACTCCTTTTTACTTAGATTGTATGTTTATTCTAGCAAGCATTTATTTATATCTCAAACAAATAGCCTTACATCAACTTATTATTCAAAATTAGTGTAGCCTTTTTTCTGATGTCTATCCCGATTTCGGGAACTTTGCGGGGGTGGATTTAAGAGGAGGCAGGACTATCAGACTGTAGTTTTTGTCTTAGGTCTCAATAGGGAAATACATTAGAAAAGGCTGACCTGGAAGTAGAGGTCAGCCTGATTGATGGGTCATGTGAAATAGCGATCGGTCACTTTTTTTACATAAGCAGTGGTTTCTTTAAAAGGTGGGATGCCGTTGTATTTATCAACATTTCCGGGACCTGCGTTATAGGCTGCCAGAGCCAGCTTAACGTCCCCATTGTACTTATCGAGCATTTGCTTTAAGTATTTCGTTCCGGCGAATACGTTTTCTTCCGGGTCAAAGATGTTGTTTACGCCAAGCCCCCTTGCTGTACTGGGCATGAGCTGCATTAACCCGGATGCACCCGCATGGCTGACTGCATTAGGGTTGAAGTTGGACTCCTGTTTAATGACCGCTTGAATCAATTTTATGGGGATACCATAGTGATCGGCCGCTCGGGAGATGATTTCATCAATCTCCTGGGGAGCACTCCGGTTCGATTCGCTCAAAGCGGAAAGTCCAGGAGGAGGTGAAACAGAGAAAGCTGTTTTGGTTTCCAGTGCCTCTTTAACGGCACCTAATGTTTGGTTCATATTTAAATGGTTCTGGTTAGTGTGAAGTGCCTGATTTAATAGTTGTTGAAATAGATCACTGGACCCGCCGGTGTTTTGCTGAACAGAAGATACTGAACCCAAGCTGTTTAGAGCTTGCAACTCCATCATCATTCTCAACTGCTGAACATTCATGAGTATAACTCCTCTTCTGGAAGACTTTTATTCATATTCTATATCGGTAATCGTCAATCCTTTTTTAATTTTTCCAGGTAAAAACGTTTGATTTTGTTATCCGTCTCCCGAAGTGGAATGTTTAGTTCCTCCAGTAAGTTCAGGAATATAGCTTCACCTGATGTACGCTCTTTCACTTCATATTCCAGCTCAAAGTCTTCCTTTTGTAAATATGAACTCTTATCGAAGACCAGGAGCCCGTCTTTATAGTCGATTTCAGCCCGGCTGGTCGTCAGCGTTCCAAAATAATGAAGGGACCCAGTGGGGATTTGAAGGGAAATCAGAACATCTTTCACTTCTCCTTCAGGAAATACCCCTTCATGTAAAAGAGATTCAGACTCTTCCTTTGTTAACCTTTGATTCGTTTCTAGTAGATCCTCTTCTAAAGGGGTTTTTAAGGTCAGCGTGTAAGTCCCGTTCTTCTCCCGGATTCTTAAGGCAGATTGTTTACCCTTTAATTGATAGTCCGGCGTATCAAAATAGTGATTGTCTTGAGATGAGAAATCCTCATCTTTTATATGAAAATGTGAAATTAATCTCGTAAATTCATCTTGTGTCACCAAATTCTTGAATTCTATTTCAATTTCCTGTGCCATAACAAGCATCCTTTCCTTGCATACTTCTTCTATTATCTCTGTAATAGGCTTTTTTCGCAAAGATTGTTTTTTACCATCATTGAATCTGCTTTGGCTCTGTCAATCAGTGTGGGCTGGATGGTGAGGGGAACTGCTTCGCTTGCAGCTAGCGTTCGGCCGAGCCTCCTCAGCTTCGCTTCCGGGGTCTCGGCACGCACGTACTTCCGCAGGAGTCTACGCACTTCCCCTCACCATCTATGAGAGAATTCCGTGACAGAGCTTAAAAGTGACAGATTCAATCAAGAGAATACGGACTGCTGCTCTCTATAGAAAAGGTTATTTACATCAGAACCATTGATTGATTCATTTGAAAATAATTCTATGATAACGATTTATGAGGTAATATAAAATTTTCATGTACTCCTTTGTAGATTGCTTGTTTTTTGAACAAATGTTCAACATATCAAGAATAGTAGCTTTTGTGAGTTTGAATATCTGTACTTAAAGGCAGTAAGATAGTAGATAGCACAGAGTGGATTGTAGCGGAAGGCACTTGACTCCTGCGGGAAATAGAGGAAAGGTCGAGACCCCACAGGGCAAAGCCCGAGGAGGCTTGACTTCCTCCCCGGGGAATCTTGTGCCTGTAGCGGAAAGGAACGGGTCCATTTGTTCACACTAACAATCATATAAATTTACAATTTTTTCAAGATTTGCAAAGCCAGTTAGGGAGGTCCCAAAGGAGCTACGAGGATGCTCACCGGCCGTACTTTATCTGTGTAAATAACAACAATGTTTACGAAAAGAGCTCTTTAATAAAAGAGAACTTCAATGTTTAGATGAAATGGTTTTCTTATGTTAAAATGATACTGATTGTTTAATGGAAGGATGAAGAAAAGCATGAGGAAAATTGTTCAATTTAAACACACAACATATGAAAATGGTACATTATACTTACATACCGACCAAGCAGATCTCCTGCAAGGGACAACGGCAGCTGGTCAAATTATTGCAGACTCCGATCGCTATGCTTTCGTATACTTAGCAGAAAATGAAGAGGAATATGTATACTTATACCTTGAAGAGTCGATCTGGGATGAATTGAAAAAAGCACTTCAAGATAAGAGTGCAGTCATTGCAAAGAGTGATGATTATTCTTTGGAGTTGGATCAATTCACTGAAGAGCTCGACTATCTTGTGACCAATATAGAAGGAAATGGGAACTACGGTGACGAAATGGTTAAAAAGGTAGAGAGCATATTTCTTAATAAGTAGTCGCGTAGAGGTGAGGAGAATGAATCACTGGGAACAATTTTTAGCTCCCTACAAGCAAGCGGTTGACGAATTGAAGATTAAGCTTAAAGGGATGAGGGGAGAATATGAACTTCATAACACGCATTCTCCCATTGAATTCGTGACTGGAAGAGTAAAGCCAATCGCGAGTATTCTTGATAAAGCCAATCAAAAAGGGATCAAGCTATCGAATATTGAAACAGAAATGCAAGATATCGCCGGACTGAGGATGATGTGCCAATTCGTAGAGGATATTCATGTGGTAGTGGAAAAGCTTCGTGGACGGAATGACTTTACTATTATAGAAGAAAGAGATTACGTGACCCATAAGAAACAAAGCGGGTACCGTTCCTATCATATTGTCATTGACTATCCGGTACAAACGATTCACGGAGAAAAAAACATTCTGGTAGAAATCCAAATTCGGACACTTTCGATGAATTTTTGGGCTACGATAGAGCATTCTTTGAATTATAAGTACAGTGGACAGATTCCCGAGCAAGTACGTCTTCGCATTCAAAGCGCTGCTGAAGCAGCATTCAGACTGGATGAAGAAATGAGCTTGATTCGTGAAGAAATTCAGGAAGCCCAAGTTATATTTACAAACAAAAAGGAAAAGGATCAACGGGGGAAAAGCTCTTAACCAAATCAGCAGTGACTTGAAGGGGGTACACGAATGAAGTTTGCGATTACATCAAAAGGTGATTCGAAGTCCAATACATTAATGCACAAAATGAGGACCTATCTCCAAGATTTTAATTTAACTTATGATGATGATCAACCGGATATCGTCATATCGGTTGGAGGAGATGGGACGCTGCTTTATGCATTTCATCGCTACAGATCCCGGTTAGATAAGACAGCATTTGTAGGTGTTCATACAGGACATCTCGGCTTTTATGCCGATTGGGTGCCGGAAGAGATCGAGAAGCTCGTGATCGCCATAGCGAAGACACCTTATCAAATTATCGAATACCCATTATTAGAAACGATCATCCGCTATCAGCATGGAGGGAAAGAAACCCGTTACTTGGCGTTAAACGAATCGACGGTCAAAAGCGTCGAAGGAACCCTGGTCATGGACGTGGAAATCAGGGGCCAGCATTTTGAACGATTTAGAGGAGATGGACTCTGCTTATCGACTCCATCAGGTAGTACGGCTTACAATAAAGCGCTTGGCGGGGCAATCATTCACCCGTCTCTTCCAGCTATTCAATTTGCCGAGATGGCTTCCATCAATAATCGTGTATTTCGTACCATCGGATCACCTTTGATTTTACCTGCCCATCATACATGCATGCTAAAGCCTGTGAATGGACCGGATTTTCTGATCACCATCGACCATCTATCCCTTCTTCATAAAGATGTGAAGAGCATTCAATATCGAGTCGCTGATGAGAAAATTCGTTTTGCCCGCTTCCGTCCGTTTCCGTTCTGGAAGAGGGTGCATGATTCCTTTGTGGCGGATGAATGACTTAAGGCTAGGAAGTGTACGATGAAATTTTATACATTGAGATGGGTTATCCCTTCTTCCTATGACGGGAAACTGATGAGAGAGTTTCTAATCGATCAGCAGATCTCAAAACGTACACTGACTGCTGTGAAGTTTGATGGAGGGACTATAACCGTTAATGGAAACGAAGAAAATGTCCGGTATCACCTTACAGAAGGGGATATTCTTGAGATGAGGTTCCCTGAAGAAAAAGGGAGTGAGTCATTAGTTGCTGAAGAGATTCCATTGTCCATCATATATGAGGATGGGGATGTTCTCGTAGTGGATAAGCCATGGGGGATGAAATCCATTCCGACCAAGAATGAGCCGACAGGAAGTCTCGCTAATGCCATAGCCGGTTATTATGAGAGGGTAGGTATTGGTTCAACGGTTCATATCGTTACTCGACTAGATAAGGATACATCTGGGCTTGTTCTAATAGCCAAACACCGCCACGTTCATCATTTATTCAGCCTTCAGCAGAAGGGGCGGGAAATTAAGAGAACGTATGAAGCATTTGCAGAAGGTGGGTTGGACCCGGACATTGGTACGATCGAAGAGCCTATCGGCCGGAAACCGGATAGTATCATTGAAAGAGAAGTGCGGCAGGATGGCCGGTATGCACTCACACACTATCGAGTGAAAAAGCGGTTCCGGGATTTCGCTCATATTGAATTGAGATTGGAAACAGGGAGAACCCACCAAATCAGGGTTCACATGTCATTTATCGGACACCCACTTGCAGGGGATGATTTGTATGGAGGCAGTGTGGAGTTGATAGGAAGGCAGGCACTTCATTGTAAGAATCTGTCTTTTTTTCATCCTGTTATAAAAGAATGGGTGCATTTGGAGACTGTGATGCCTCGGGATATGCGGATTTTACTTGAAAGACAATGAAAAAAAGAGATTCTTTTCGGTTGAACTGAAAAGAATCTCTTTTTTTGTCTGGAGGGGGAACCAGCACTACTACACATCATTCAAACTCCCGAAATTTATCCTCTACAAAGGGCATGCTCGACCCTACACTCACCACTTCGATCTCAGGGTATCTTAAAGCTGTCAACTTCCCGCCAAACACAGCTCCTGTATCAATATTCGCAGTCTTATTAATGATTCGGGCCTCTTTTACCGGGGTGTGGCCATAAATGATCCAAGCGTCACCTTTATAATCCGAAGCCCAATCTTTTCTGACCGGCGTACCGTCTTCATTCTTCTCACCTGTGATGTCACCATACAGAACAAATGTTTTTACCCTATTACTCTGCTTTCCGATCAGCTCTTCTTTTATACCGGCATGGGCAATGATCAGCTTTCCGTCATCCAACACGTGATATAAAGGGGACTGTTCATACAAAGAGATAAACATATCCTGATATCTGTCTCTTTCACTCCGGGGAAGGGCACTCAGTTCCGCTACTGTCGTTTCAAGCCCGTGCAGGATCTTCACATTATTCCCAAGGAAGTAGCGATAGAGTTTATTACAATGGTTTCCAGGGACATAGTAAAGAGATCCCTTTTCAAATAGATGAAAGACCGTTGAAATGGTCTGGAGCGAGTGGTGACCACGGTCAGTTAAATCCCCTACAAAGCCAAGCTGCCTTCCATATGGATGGACGGGGAGACCGGATGTCCAATCGTAGCCTAACTTTTTTGTTAATTCTTTGAACTCTGTATAACAGCCATGAATGTCTCCGATTATATCTATTTTCATAGGATACCTACTTTCCTGTGGCATTTTTCTTTTCTTTTCGGTTATTTTATGCCATATTAATGATTCAGTCTTTCATATCGAGCGGATCTTTATTCATAATTTAATATACCTTCCGTACGTAGCCCAAACCATATTAAAGATGGTTATCATTTCATAAGAGACATTCGTCTTAAGATTTGCTAGTATTATTACGACTATATACAATTCAAGATAAGAAGGAGGGTGTATATGATGTCTGAAGTAACCCAGGATCAAGCAAAAGAAAGAGATAAACAAGAAAAAGAAATGTATGATGAAGACCTTCTCATTAGAGCCCTTCAAGAAGAAGATCTGGATTTATTTCGCTCAGAATTCGTCCATTTACACTCTTATGACCAAGCAAAGTTTTTTTCAAAAATAGATGAAGCCCTGCGAAGCCGCCTGTATCATTATCTTTCTCCGGAAGAGATGGCGGAGCTTTTTGAAAGTCTGGATATAGATGAAGAAGATTATCAGGATATATTGGCGGAGATGAATCCTACATACGCCGCTGAAATGCTATCGAATATGTATGCCGATGACGCGGTGGATGTCTTAAATGAGCTGGATAAGGACCAGGTAGTTAGTTATTTAACGATCATGGATGATGAATCAGCTAAAGAAATTAAAGAGTTACTTCATTATGAAGAGTATACAGCCGGTAGTATCATGACTACTGAGTTTGTCGCCATATCAAAGAATCAGACCGTCCGATCTGCCATGTATATATTAAAAAATGAAGCCCCTAATGCTGAAACGATTTACTACATTTATGTAGTGGATGATGATAAAAAGCTAGTCGGCGTTATCTCCCTAAGGGATCTCATCATCAGCCATGATGATGTGATGATAGGCGAAATCATGAGTGATCGCGTCATGGCTGTAGGCGTCAGTGAAGATCAGGAGGCAGTCGCGAGACAAATGAAAGATTATGACTTCCTTGCTTTGCCTGTTGTTGATTTCCAGTATCACTTATTGGGGATCATTACCGTAGATGACATTATGGACGTTATGGAAGAAGAAGCATCTGATGACTATTCAAAGTTGGCTGGTATCGCCGATTTGGATTCCATCGACCGAAGTCCATTTAATGCTGCCAAGAAGCGTCTTCCATGGCTGATTGCATTACTTTTTCTAGGAATGTTCACCGCAAGCCTTATCGGGAGATTTGAAGACACGTTAGATAAAGTAGCGATTCTTGCCGTGTTTATACCCTTGATCGCCGGAATGGCAGGTAATACGGGAACTCAGGCCCTTGCTGTTGCTGTTAGAGGGATTGCGACCGGTGACCTGGAAAAGGAAAACAAGATGTCTCTTGTAATACGTGAAGCGGGAACCGGACTTATAACTGGTACTACATGCGGGGTAGTCGTCAGCATCGTGGTCTATGTATGGAAAGGTGAATTCTTCCTTGGGGTTCTCGTTGGGATCTCCGTGTTGGTCTCATTATTTGTTGCAACGCTCGCTGGTACATTAGTACCGCTACTTATGCACAAACTAAAAGTCGATCCAGCTGTCGCTTCAGGTCCTTTTATTACGACGATAAATGATATTATCAGTATTTTAATTTATTTTGGTTTAGCGACATTGTTTATGAATTATTTAATATAGAGAGAAGAGAGAGGGGGAGGTATAGATGGAACAGCATGCTTCCGTTACATCATTAGTTATTGTCATTCTTGTAGCTTTTTTAACTCCCATATTGCTGCATAAATTCAAACTCAATTTTATCCCTGTAGTCATCGCAGAAATCATTATGGGGTTAATAATAGGTAAGAGCGGATTTGACATCGTTCACCAAGACATGTGGTTGGAAACACTGTCTACACTTGGATTTATCTTCCTCATGTTCTTAAGTGGACTGGAAATAGATTTCACTGCCTTTTCAGGAGGTAAGAAGAAAAAAGAACGGTTACCGAATGGAAAGGAAGAACCGAACCGCCTTCAGGTAGCGACTATTATTTTCATCGGGATATTCTTTGTTTCACTTGGTCTGTCTTATCTGTTCGTCTTATTCGGTCTCATTGACAATGCATTCTTAATGACCCTTATCATCTCCACTATTTCACTTGGGGTTGTGGTTCCTACACTCAAGGAAGCACATATCATGAAAAGCGCCATCGGGCAAATCATTCTGCTTGTGGCGGTTATTGCAGACCTTGTGACGATGATTTTACTGGCCGTATTCGTATCACTTTACGGTGAAGGTCACGGAAACATGTGGCTTCTCCTGATCCTGTTCGGTGTTGGGGTGCTCTTATATTTCCTGGCAAAGAGATTGAAGAACAATTCCTTCATCAAGAGCTTGTCGACAGGTACCGTTCAAATCGGCACACGAGCGGTCTTTACATTAATCATCCTCCTTGTGGCTGTATCTGAAACCGTTGGGGCTGAAAACATTCTAGGTGCATTCCTTGCCGGTGTACTGGTATCATTATTGGCACCTAATCAGGAAATGGTTCATAAGCTTGATTCCTTTGGTTATGGATTCTTAATCCCGATCTTCTTCGTGATGGTAGGGGTTGAATTGGATCTGGGGTCACTGCTCAGTGATAAAAAGATGCTTCTGTTGATTCCATTACTTCTGCTTGCTTTCCTGGTTTCGAAAATCATCCCGGTTTACTTATTAAAGTATTGGTATGATACGAAAACAACGATTGCATCAGCATTTTTACTAACATCAACGTTATCACTTGTCATTGCAGCTGCGAAAATCGCTGAGAGAATGGAAATCATCACAGCACAGATGAGTGGGACGCTCATATTAGTAGCCGTGATCACGTGTATCATTACGCCAATATTCTTCAAAAAGCTCTTCCCGAGGGAAAGCGCAAAGGAGAAAAAGCTCAAGATTACATTCCTGGGAGCGAATCAACTTACGATGCCGGTTTCAAGGGAACTTCATTCCTCCCTTTATGAACCTGTCTTGTATCATACAAAACAAGATAAGTCTGATCGTAATATTGCTGATTCTTTGTTTACCATCAATGAAATTGATAATTACGAGTTAGACACGCTCGAAGAGAACAACATCTTTGATTCGGACATCATAGTGATCTCAACCGGTGATGAAGAAATCAATGCAACACTTGCCGTTACCGCTAAAGAATATGGCGTGAATCGTGTCATTGTAAGGGTAGAGAGTCCTGACTTACATGAGACACTCCGAGAACAGGACATTGAAGTATATTCTGTATTCCTGTCAACGAAAGCCTTACTGCGTGCACTCATTGAGTCACCATCTGTCATGAATATCCTTACGAACCAAGAGACATCGCTTTATGAGATTCGCATGCTGAACAGTCAATTTGAAGGTATGACCCTTCGGAAATTTCCGTTTACAGGAGATGTTATCTTTGTTCGGATTTTTAGAGGAAAAGATTCCATTGTTCCACACGGAGATACAGAACTCCACATGAACGACCGCTTGATCGTCACCGGTTCAAAAGAATATGTAGATGAACTAAAACGCGAGCTTGAATTCTGTGAGTATTGCTAAGAAATAATCAACTTCCCAAGAACTTTCTTGGGAAGTTTTATTTTTTAGAGGAGTTTTCACTCATACCACTAATATCTAATAAGAGAGAGATACTAAAGGGGGCATGAAAATGTGGGAAACAAAGGTAATGGAAATTAGAGATAAGGTGAAAGAAAGCTTCATGGATGTACCTGTTGAGAAGCTGAATGAAAAGCCTTCGCCAGAGGAATGGAGCATAGCTCAAATTGTTCTCCATCTGGCTGGAGCTGAAAAAAGATTTTTAACATTGGCACTGGAGTCAGCGGAGAATCAATCTGGAACATGTGAAAATAGAGCTGATTTATCCGTGTTTGATGATTTATCCAAGAAATTGAAGGCACCAATCGAACCAACTTCTGAGTTTCAAAAAAAGGAAGATTTAATTCTAGCCTTGGATGAATCCCGGTCACACACTTCACGCTTCCTGGAATTATACACGGAAGAAGCTTTGAAAAATCAATCCATGAACCATCATCGATTTGGAGATATGCCCATTTGGCAAGTGTTAGAGCTTCTCGGTAAACATGAACAAAGGCATTTAGTTCAAATTGAAGAAGTTAAAAGGCGAATCCTGTAGGAATTCTTCTTTTCTTTTGTGGTGTATTACTGTAGAATTAGTATCAGGTACTAATAACATGTATAAAATAGGAGGATTACAATGACTCTTTCATTAAAAGGTAAAACATATGTCGTTATGGGAGTTGCGAATAAACGCAGCATAGCGTGGGGAATTGCTCGTTCCTTACATCAATCAGGTGCACGATTAATCTTTACATATGCAGGCGAGCGTTTTGAAAAAGGGGTTAGGGATCTTGCCGGGACTTTGGAAGGTGGAGAAGATTCATTAGTGCTGCCTTGTGATGTAACAAGTGATGAAGACATAGAAAAATGCTTTGCAACGATTAAGGAAGAAGTCGGAGTGATTCACGGACTTGCCCACTGTATCGCTTTTGCCAATAAAGAGGAGCTTGCTGGTGATTACATGAATACAACAAGAGACGGGTTCCTTCTGGCTCACAATATCAGCTCATACTCCTTGACAGCAGTTGCTAAAGTAGCGAAGGAACTTATGACTGAAGGTGGAAGTATCGTTTCCATGACCTACCTTGGTGGTGAGAGAGTAATGCAAAACTACAACGTAATGGGTGTAGCAAAAGCATCTCTTGAAGCGAGTGTGAAATATCTTGCCAGCGATCTTGGAAAGCACGGCATTCGTGTGAACGCGATCTCTGCAGGACCGATCCGCACCCTGTCTGCTAAAGGTGTGGGTGACTTCAACAGCATACTGAAAGAAATCGAAGAGCGTGCTCCGCTCCGCCGCAATACAACACAAGAAGAAGTCGGTGATACGGCTGTATTCCTTTTTAGTGATTATTCAAGAGGGATTACAGGTGAGAACCTGCATGTAGACTCCGGTTATCATGTATTAGGTTAAATAAAGACATACGGAACCCTGGCTGCATACTGCAGCCGGGGTTCTTTTGTTATGTAGAGATAGTATTTATCTATAGCTAATATGAAACTCATAGGCGGTTCCTGCATACATATAAATGTAGAATGTAAGGAGGGATAGGATTGAATAGACAGAAAAAGCCACTATTATATATACATCAACCCAGATTGAATGATGTGAAAAGCAGCATGCAGGAAGTCTTTAGAGGGTCGTCAAGTATCGTTCAACCAAAAAAAGAAGAAAGAAACACCAGGCCAATCGAAATGAAAAGGAAAAGCGCTGAGTTATTTGAAGCTGCTCCATTAGGGAGGTTAAAGCAGCCTGAGTATCATACGATTGTAAAAAGAGAAACTCAAGAGGTTCGGCCCATTATAAAAGAGACTTCTAATAGTGAAGAACCCAATCAAGGTGAAGTAGGGCGGGAACACTCACATGACGGTTACTTTAAACCACTTACTCCATTTAAAGACCTGGATCTGGATGGGAAAATTGAATATATGCAGCAGAGTATAATGGGGAGAGCCCCATTCCCATGTGCTTTTCAAACAGAAGAAGGGGTGTATCGTGGTGTATTAACCAGTGCAGATGGCGCATCCATTGATATCAAAACGTTTCAAGGTGAAGAAATCACGTTAAAAAGAAATTCTATAAAGGCGATCAAAATCATTGGATTGAAATAAAAGAAGCCAGCCGGAAATTCCGACTGGCTTTTTATTCTCGTGCTGATTAGTCACAAACTCCTTCTACTCTTACATCATCGATACATTGAATAGCGCAGAAGCAATCCAGATCAACTGTGATACAATCTCCAGTCAATTCGTAAATGAAGTTATTGTTTAACCCCATTAATTCGTCTTCTGATTCTACGTCTTCACCTGTAACATGAACTTTCTTCAATACTTGAAGTGTGGCACAGCAGTCGTCAAATACATTCTTCACACGGAAGTAAGGTGTTTTCCAGCAATAATGTTTAGGGTGAACCTTGAATAGGTCTCCTTTTTTATTATAAAGTTTGAAAACACGAGTATTTGGTGCATTTCCAACTGGACTTACCAAAGATCCTAATGGCTCTAGAAAACAATCATTTTTACAATCAAAACAGTCTTGATCTGCTGCATCTTGAACATCTTTAATAGCGCGAACAGCAAGGCATACACAACCGCGGTCTCTTGCACCTGCAATGTCATCTCTTCTGTGATTACCGCAACCCATAAGAATTTCCTCCTTAAATAATTTTCACTACACTAATAACATATTGTAGAAGAGGAAATTGGGTAACGGACAAATGCCCCTTTTAACTAAATTGGGCGGGATATAGTTTATATAAGGAGTGGGAATATGGAGATACTGGACATAATTATATTGGGTCTTGCTGTGTTTAGAATGACTCACCTCATCGTATTTGATAAAATAACGGAATTCTTAAGGTCTCCTTTTTTTGATGAAGTACCTGAAATGTCAGAAGATGGGGTGGAGGAAATCTTCCTTGTACCCAAAAAAGGTGGAATAAAAGGGTTTATAGGTGAACTATTATCATGTTATTGGTGTACAGGTATGTGGGTTGCTGTATTCCTTTATGGAGGGAATGTTTTTTTTCCTCAATTTTTCATCCCGATTATCACAGTATTGGCAGTTGCTGGAGTTGCTTCCATATTAGAGGCGGCTGTCCAAAGTTGGATAAGAGAGTAACTCATTAGGTAATTAGTGGAAACAAGCTTGCACTATCGCACATATAATGGTCGTGAGGGTCATGGTAAAAGGAGGGCGATCATTATGAAGAATACTTCTACAAATAGCAAGAAGCCAATAAATTCCCCCATTAAGAAAAAAGGGTGCGGTTGTGGATCAAAAGTGAAGAAAAGTTAGGCTGCTCAAAATGGGCAGTCTTTTTTTTTCATAAAATCTCACTTTAAGAAAAAAATAAAACATGAGTACAAATAAAAGAGGGATATGTCATGAACAAAAAACGAATCATCATCGTTCCACTTACGATACTTGTCTTAATAGGCTGCGCCAATAAGCAAGATGGAAACGACAGCAAGATTGCGCTTATGAAGAAAACCGATCCGCCGCCCATTGAGTTAGTGGACAATCCTGAAACAGACAGCTATGGACATGCCATTAAGAGGGAAATTTCGAAAATGAAAGAGCTATATGACGTAGCGGTCATTCAAGGAAAAGAAGAAACGCTCGTGGTATATAAAGTGAAGCACCTGCAAAGATTTCATATGAAGAAAATCGAAAAAAAGATGGATCGTTATTTAGAAGATAAATATCCGGATGAAGACTTTATATTGTCCAGTGATTACAAGATATTTCTAGAGACCATCCGCTTAAAGGAAAAGCTTAAGAAAGGTTCGATTCCAAAGAAAGATGCGGAAAAGAAGTTCCAGGATATTGTGAAGCTTCAAAAGGAAAAGACGTAGGAGGAATGTTTTGTGGGGAAATCACCAAAAACGCCCGAACAGAAAAAATACGAACAGTTGGAAAAACAATACGAAACAAAGAGACCTCTACTCAAAAATGTACTGAAGGCTTTCTTTGTGGGGGGATTCTTCTGCTTAATCGGTCAGGTCATTACGTATATATTTATTTATTTCTTTAATTTCACTGAACAGACGGCAGGGAATCCAACTGTTGCCACTATGGTATTTATATCAATGCTTCTGACGGGCTTTGGCGTCTATGATCATATCGGTCAATTCGCAGGGGCGGGTAGTGCTGTCCCTGTGACCGGGTTCGGAAACTCAGTTATATCAGCAGCCATCGAACATAAAACGGAAGGGTATGTCTTGGGGGTGGGCGGTAATATATTCAAGCTTGCTGGTTCGGTTATTGTATTCGGAGTATTTTCAGCCTTTATCGTGGCATTAATCAAGACAATCTTAATTCAATTGGGGGTGATTTAATGCTTCAGGGTTCAAGGTCATGGGTCTTTCCTACACACCCGGCGATCCTGTCTACCGGTGTCGTTGGCGGTCCATTTGAAAAAAAAGGGAACTTAGCTTCGGACTTTGATCAGTTTTACGATGACCTGTGGATGGGACAGGACACATATGAAAAAGCCAATCGAACTCTCATTGAAGATGCAGTTCAGATTGCGTTGGATAAACAGTCTCTTCAAAAAAGCGATGTACAGTTTTTCCTTACGGGGGATCTAATTAATCAAATTACCCCATCAAGCTTTGCTGCCAGGACCAATGGAATCCCATACTTCGGATTATTCGGAGCATGCTCGACGTCGATGGAGGGGTTGGCGTTATCTGCATTCTTGGTTAATTATCATGGGGCTCAGCATGTAGTGACAGGGGCATCCAGCCATAACTCTGCAACTGAGAGACAATTCCGCTACCCGACTGAATATGGCGGTCAAAAGCCTCCAACAGCTCAGTGGACTGTAACAGGTGCTGGTTTCGCAGTAATTGGAGAAGGAAAGTCTGTTACAGCCCCTGCACCGAGAGTTACCTCTGCAACCATCGGCAAGGTGATGGATATGGGATTGAAAGATCCTTTTAACATGGGAGGAGCCATGGCACCGGCTGCTGCTGATACGATTGCAGGTCATTTTCAAGATTTGGGGAGAGATCCTTCTTACTACGATTTGATCATCACAGGTGATCTGGCTAAGATCGGCAGGCGGACAGCTGTTGAAATGCTGAAAGAAAAAGGATACAACTTCCCGGATCATCAATTTAAAGATTGTGGATTACTGATTTATGGAGAAAATCAGCCGGTCCAATCCGGAGCAAGTGGTCCAGGCTGTTCAGCTACAGTCCTGTACGGTCACCTATTAAATGAAATGAAAAAAGGGACATATAAACGCATTTTAGTTGTGGCGACGGGAGCCTTGTTATCACCATTGACATTTCAGCAAGGAGAAACAATACCCTGTATTGCTCATGCGGTTTCCATTGAATATATGTAAAGGAAAGGAGGAAACGAAGTGTTAGCGATGTTTTTTTGGGCCTTTACAGTAGGCGGGATCATTTGTGTGATTGGTCAATTACTGTTTGATGTTGCTAAATTAACTCCAGCCCACACACTAAGCTTACTAGTGGTGGCAGGGGCGGTTTTTTCAGGATTTGGATTGTATGAACCTCTCATTGATTTTGCCGGTGCAGGAGCAACCATTCCCATAACAAGTTTCGGTAACGCCCTGGTCAATGGAGCCATGCAGGAATCACAGGAACATGGGATAGTGGGAGTCCTGACCGGGATGTTTGAAGTGACAAGCTCAGGGATATCGTCGGCAATCATATTCGGTTTCATTGGGGCACTCCTTTTCAAACCAAAAGGATGATAGAGGTGAAAATCGATGCCTGAATATTTAGAGGTGGCGTTACGCAGTATATTTATCCTACTTTCCTTATTTGCGATAACCAAGTTACTCGGTAAGAAGCAGTTATCTAAATTGTCATTTTTTGAGTACATTACAGGAATCACGGTTGGGAGCATTGCCGGGACATTATCAATGGATCTGGGTCTTCCTTTAAGTGAAGGACTGATGAGCATCTTTTTATGGTTTACCTTTCCGCTCATTTTCTCCTTTCTTTCTCTTAAGAGCGTTCGATTTAGACGATTTGCTGAGGGGAAACCGACTGTTTTCATAAAGGATGGAAATATTGATGAGAAGGCTTTAAAGAAAGAAAAGTATTCCGTTGATGAACTGCTGGAACAATTGAGAAAGAAGGACGTGTTCAGAGCTGCAGATGTGGAATTCGCGTCACTGGATACCAACGGAGATCTAAGTGTTTTGCTCAAAAGAGAAAAAAGACCGCTTGTTCGAGAAGATGTATATAAAATCTCACAAAAGTCCACCCCTCCACAGGCAGTCATTTCAGATGGGGAAATAGATGAAGCGGCCCTGCAAGAAGTAGGATTTCCCCTGCCCTGGTTACAAAAGGAGCTAGCCAAAAGACAATTGCAAGTTGAATCCATTTTCCTTGCCCAACTGGACCGCGAAGGAAACCTGACCTTCGACCTGTACAATTGGACAAACACACAATAAATTCTCCAAAAGCCCATACGTATTGTTCTCTCTATACATATGTTATAAGAGACTAAAGGTAAAAGAGAGGTGAAATTATATGTATGGATATGGATACGGTGGCTGTGGATATGGCGGCGGCGGTTATGGCTCAACATTTGTTTTGATCGTTGTGCTTTTCATTCTCTTGATTATCGTCGGAGCAAGTTTCTGTTAGAAAGGGGTACAAAAGGCAGAATCCTCATTAGAGAGATTTTGTCTTTTTGTTTTATTTGGGAAATTCATAATCACGCTCCTGGGTTTTTTACATATGATGCTTATAGTTAAAAGGAGGCGTGAAGGAAATGAATAATAACTTTTTTAAGAATTTAGAGAAGAAGACAGGCGTAAACATGAACGAAGTGTTAGAGCTTGCGAACTCATTACAAAATGCAAACTTCAAAGATGAAGCAACCGTTAGAAGCGTCATTAAACGCGTATCTAAAATTGCCAATAAACCCGTAAACAAGGAAATGGAAAATAAGATTGTGCAGTCGATTGTGAATGATGGAAAGCAATTAGACTTTGGAACCATCTCCAATATGTTAAACAAGGGGAAGAAATAAAAGATATAAAAATTAAAGGAGAATGGACATAAAGGTGTGCTTCAACACGTACTTTATGTTAATTCTCCTATTTATTTTTTCACAATGGTGTAAACGTGATTAGATTTTTCATCCCGACATGGTACATATATCGACAATCTCGACAGCCCATAGAATCGATAAGCCTAAAAAGAGTTTAATGTTCAACCCTATATGGGTAACTAATACCAAGGAGGTAATGAAAATGGGATACATTGCTCCAATTCCTCATCATCAGTATAAACAGTATCAGGAACGAGAATTAAAAGTTGAAAAACATCCGTTTACCTTTCTCCCCGTACAACCTGTAAAACCCATGAAAAATAAAACTCAAGGACATACTGAAGAAGCAGAATCGTCCTATCATGTACTTCAATCAAAACAACGCAAAACTTCATACGAAGCACTCTCTAAACCTTCCATCCCAACAACATTATTGGCCCAGCTAACAGGAAAAGGAAAGCACTTTAACGAATATGTATAGAGAAGTTAGAGGGGCGTATTTTTAGGCACTTTAAAAAATCCCAAAAGGAGCATTTCTGATGGCATTTTCTACATTAACTGCCCATATCGGGCCCCGTACATATTTGGAGGTAATCACTTGAAACTACAAAACCTTGCCGAGCATTGCTATGCATTTACCGGGAGTGTAACCATTGGCTACTGCATCAAAGAAGGAAAGGGTCTTCTTATTGACAGTGGTTTGGATGATTCTGCCATGAAGAAAGTGATCAAAATCTTATCCAATGAAGGACTGCCATTGGATTATTGTGTCATCACACACGCCCACGCCGATCATTTTGGAGGAGCTCACTTCCTGAAGAAAAAACATGGGACTCCATTGGTTGCTCCAAAACTTGAAAAAGCGATCATGGAGAATTCAATCCTGGAACCGATTTATCTATTTAATGGAGCTAATCCCATTAATGATTTGAGAAATAAGTTTCTTGAAGGACAATCAGTGGTCATTGATGATGAGTTAAAGATTGGTGTAAATAGCATTGGTCCTTTCACTTTTGAAGCAATTGACTTACCGGGTCATTCATATGGTCAGGTGGGGTTGCTTATTGAGGATGTTTTATATGCAGCGGACAGTTATTTTGGAAGGGATACGTTGGAAAAGCATGTCATTCCGTTTATCATTGATGCGGATCAAACGCTGGATTCATTAGAAAAACTCCTTCACATTCCATGCAAAGGAGCGATTCCGGGACACGGGGATTATGAAGAAAACTTTGTTAATACGGTTCACGAGAATATCGATCTTCATGAAGAACGTATGAAATCTCTTCTAACACTTGTAAATGATAGTGAAGTAGGCTTTACTTTTGAAAAGATCATAAAAGAGTATTTGAATGTACATAAAATAACTGTATCAAATGTTGGACAGTGGCTTTTGTTCAGAACATCGGTAACCGCATACCTTACCAGTCTCGAACGGAAGAAACTCCTATCATTCACAATTAGAAACAATGAACTTATCATTAAGCCTCATTAATAACCTTGTACTAAAAGGCTTTCTCCTTCTTCCCATTCAGCATACATAACGTCCTTGGAGGAGAGGAAGCCTTGTTTTTTTATTTCGCTTAAAAGCCAATCCTCCCTTTGTTCGGCCAGCTTTAAATTATCGTAAACGATTTCTCCATCCACAATTAAAGAAAGTGGGAGGGAAGCATTTTTTGCCGGTATATTTAGGTCTTGACGCTGTACGATTTCATAAAGCGGTTTTCGAATGACACTCAGCGTACCGTCAGACTCCAAAAGGGCATATTCACATTCCCTTACTGAGAAAATATCTTTAGCACGAAGTAGATGCTGCAGTTGATTCAGATCTAAGTGATTTTTCTTCAGCTCATCGAAGCTGATCTTCCCTTTATTGATGATTAAGGCAGGCGTACCTTCGAGCATGTGACGAAACCGTCGGGATTTCTGGGTGAAATACTCTGTAAAAAAGATCAAACTTCCCCAGATAAAAATGGCAGCAAGAATCGGAAGCACAGTGGTCTTTCCATCATAGAGGGAGTTTCCTACAAGTTCACCAAGAATTAATGCTGAAATGAAGTCAAAGGCAGATATTTGAGTGATTTGAGTTTTACCAAGAATTTTTGTAAGGATCAATAAAGCAAAATATCCTACGATTAACTCGATGGCAATCGATGTGATTCCCATAAGGATCCCCCTTCCCATACACTTCCCCATTATCGACGAGTTGATATTGTAATATACTTATTTATATGATTTGACAGAAGCAAAAAAAAGGAACAAGTAATTAAGCAGTTCTGCTTAATTACTTGTTCCTTTTAAATATCCTTCTTCATTGTTTTATGAGGGATTCCTGCGTCCAGGAATTCATCAGATGTAACTTTATAACCTAAGCCTTCATAAAAAGGGATGGCATATGTTTGGGCATTTAATTTTAATTGGGATATGTGCTCCTGCTTCGCATATTTTTCAATGGCAAGCATGATTTCACGCCCAGCTCCTTTTCCCCTGACGGATTCTAAGACGCATATTCTTTCAACTTTCCCAAGTCCATCTAGAATACGGAAACGGCCTGCACCTACAGCGTGTGTTTGGTCGTAAAGGACAAAGTGAGTGGAATCGTTTTCGAATTCATCGATTTCTTCTTCAAGAGGAACCTTTTGTTCTTCCACAAACACTGTCTTTCTTATGTTGAATACCTCTTGGATCTGATCTTCTGTTTTTGCAACTTCGACCTTCAACTCTTACTCTTCCTTTCCTAAACGGAAGGTTTCGTAAACTGTCCAAGAGCCGTTTTCCAATTGATACAACAAGTGGAATCGGTCAATGGTTTCTTCATGATCGATTCCCAGCATACGCAGTGATCCGAAAATATCGGAGTGCTCATCATTCGAAAGCTTTTGAGCGACAGTAATGTGAGGAACGAATGCGAATTCAGGTTCGTCACCCATGAAGTTTTGATTATGCATGTCATCGTGTAACCCTTGCAGTTCAGGAGTGGAGTTCACCTTGAAATAGATTACATTGTTCACAGGCTGAAAAGAACTTACTTTGTACACTTTTAAATTGAAGGGATCGTATTTCTTTGAAATAACATTTAATTTATCAGCTATATCCTTGATTTGATCATCATCTGCACTAAAGACATTCTTTAACGTCAAATGTGGTGGAACCAATGCATAATGAGGATCATAACGTTTCCTATAAGAGTTTGCGATATCTTGCAGTTTTTTCGATGGGAAAATGACTATACCATAATTCATTTTCTTCAATCCTCCTCTATATAACTATCTTTGTATTATGTATAGTATAGCAAATTTTTCAAAAATTTAATATAGGGCGAACGGATAGGTTCTCCTTTTATCAAGTGATGCCGGCAGCTCCCTGCATTCATTTAAAGAGAGGCAAGGGTGGTCCCTTGCCTGGTCGGGGTTTAGTTAAACATCATCTTCAAAGCACGTCTCAAATCGGGTTGCCAATGTTTCCACGTATGATCTCCGTCGAATTCATCGTAAAAGGAAGAGAATCCTTTTTGATCGAATGTCTCGTGGAGCTTACGGTTTGGCTTTAAGAAGTCTTTTACTTTGCCGTCCGTCGTTTTTACCTCTGTTTCCTGTTTACCAATGATATGGTAAATGCTTAACAATGGAGGTTGTGAGAAGTTTTCTACGGCTTCCAACACTTTCTCGTTGACGAAAGGTGACTGCAGGAGAACCTTGCCAAAGGTATTTGGGTATTTTAATGCTGTCATCAATGAGACAGTCGCTCCTAATGAATCACCAACGAGGGCGCGTCCCATTCCCATATGATAAGTTGGGTAATGCTCGTCCAGATACGGGACCAATTCATGTGCTAAAAAGCGAATGTAAGCATCATTTTCTTCACCGTGTGGATGGTATTTTCTTCTCCGATCTTCAACATCTTTATATGGGACTCCCACGATAATCATGTTTTCAATTTCCTTATTTCCGAGAAGTTCATCAGCCAGACGAGGGATTCTTCCAAGCTGGAAATAATCCTTACCATCCTGGGTGATCAGTAGTGAATATTTATAGAGGGGAGAAAAAGTAGCTGGCAAATATACGAGCATCTTAATCTCTTCATTTAGTTCTTTACTAAAGAGGTTTAATTCGGTTACAGTTCCTCTTGCGGTTGTCATGACGATATCCTCCTATAATAAGTGTTAACGTTTACAGAAAGATTGTATCATATTCTCTTCGATAATTCCCTAAAGCGGATTGCAATACGAAAATTCTAAAAGAATGGTATAATTCAGGTGAGTTAATGTACTGTTCAGAAAGGGGTATTACAATGAATAAACCTGTACATTCAAGGGATGTAACGAAAGCTGCACTACAGAGGCTGAAAGATAGAGGAGTATCTATAGAAGATATTGCTGAAATCGTCTATGAAATGCAGTATCCATATAATCATGAGTTAAATATGGAAGATTGTATCGACAGTGTGAAGAAAGTATTATTAAAAAGAGAGATTCAGCATGCGATACTTGTAGGGGTAGAACTCGATCAGCTTGCTGAAGAGAAGAAGCTTTCCGAACCACTTCAATCCATTGTAGAATCAGATGAAGGGTTGTTTGGAGTAGACGAGACCATTGCTCTAGGTGCAGCATTAGGATATGGGAGTATCGCTGTTACCACTTTTGGTCATCTTGATAAGAATAAAATCGGTATCATCCGTGACCTCGATACAAAGAACGGGAAGGGTGTACATACCTTTTTAGATGATATCGTGGCAAGTATTGCCGCAAATGCTTCTTCGAGAATTGCACATAGCCTACGGGACCGTGAAGAAAATATCTCAGAAGAAGATAAGATGAAATTCGAGGATGAGGAATTAATAGGCTAGATTACTTCCTGATATATAACAGAAGGACTGGAGAGGAATAATTCCTCTCCAGTCTTTTTTACTGTGGACAAACATGCGTTGGGGTAGAAAATGGAGGGGAGAAATGTGAACGCTTTATACATTCAATATACATTTGTAAGATAATTGACATGACAAGAACAAGCCGTACTATAGATTTCATTAAGAGTATAATGGCTGTAGAATGGGTTTTTTATAAAAATTGTTAAAATTTTATGTATTTGATTTGACAAGATTGTTACAGACTGTGTTACAATTATTTCGTTAAAGTATAAAATTGTATAGGGGGAATTAGAATATGAAAAAACGCAGTTTATTTCTAGGTACTGCACTACTTCTAGTTCTATCTGTCATTCTTGCTGCATGTGGCGGAGGATCATCTGAGGGTGAAGGTAACAAAGAGGTTGACTTCATTGGGATTGCTACAGGTGGAACAGGGGGTACATATTACCCGTTAGGCGGAACATTCGCTAAGATCATTCAAGATGAAACAGGAATCAAATCATCGGCTTCTACTTCAGGGGCATCGGCTGAAAATATGGCGGCCATTAAAGATGGTAAAACTGAAATCGCTTTTACACAAACCGATATCGCATCTTATGCATCGGAAGGAACTGAAATGTTCAGCGATAATAAAGTAGAAAACGCAAGAGGAATTGCCACGCTATATCCTGAAACGATTCAAATCGTTACAACAAAGGATTCTGGTATCAAGTCCGTTGAAGATCTGAAAGGTAAAGTTGTTTCTGTCGGTGAAGCCGGATCTGGAACTTTACTGAACGCGAAACAAATCCTTGAGGTTCACGGAATTACGTTAGAGGATTTAGAAGCACGTAATCTATCATTCGATGATTCAACTACTGGTATCCAGGATGGTACAATCGATGCGGCGTTCATTACTTCAGGTACTCCTACAGGAGCGGTTGAAGGATTGGCTGCAACGCAAGATATCACAATCGTACCGGTTGAATCCGGTAAAATCAGTGAGTTGATCGAAAAATATCCATACTACTCTGAAGATGAAATTCCTTCAGGCACGTATAGTAAAGTCGATGAGGCAGTTACAACTGTTGCGGTTCGTGCAATGTTAGTAACAAATGCTGATATTTCCGAAGATGTAATCTATGATGTTACAAAAGCCATTTTTGAAAATACTGATGCAATCACTCATGCCAAAGGTGAGTTAATCAAGGCTGAAGATGGACTAAAGGGTATGGGGATTGAATTACATCCTGGTGCGAAGAAATACTTTGATGAAAAAGGCGTTTCAATGGAATAGATCCACACCATCAGATGGACGAAGGGATAGGCCGCGTAAAACGGTCTATTCTTTTGTTTTGGTATAGGCTGAAAAAAATGGTAAGTACAGCAGTAATAAATGGAATGGTGGGGACTTTGTTATGAAGAAAATTTCATTCATAGGAACAACTCTCATTATCCTTGTTCTTTTATACTTCATCTTTATTCCCTTTCAAACATATCTGGTAATTGAACCGAGGAGTACTGAGGGTGATCCAGTCCTTTTCGCACTTCCTGAAGATCATACATTTTCGGTTCGTTACACTCATTCTATTCATCTCTCAGAAGTAGAAGAGTTTTATCGCCAATCTACTAATCAAATTCAACAAACAAAGCTGCTTTATGAGGATACTGCAATTGGTATGCCTGCAAATGCAGAAGGAAATGAAACCTTCGAGATGACAGAAGAAGGAAAATACTTGATTTCAAATATGAATAAAGTGTTTCCATACATTGATATTCGCATCGGACAAGTGGTAGCCAATCATCGTCTCGTATTGGATGGTAAAGACTATCCTTTAGCTGACTATTTCGATAAAGGGTCTGTCGTTCGGATGCATTTAAAGAAACAAACACTATATGATCAGTGGAAAGGAGTGACCGTTGTTGGGAAAAGATAAAGAATTCGAATCATTAACCTCTGAACAACAACAAGAATTATTAGAAAAATATGATCCTGAATCATCAACGAGAAAGCTGCACCATGGACTGTTTAAATGGGTGATCTTCTATGGTCTATTAGCATTTTCATTATTTCAATTAGTCGCATCGATCTTTCAATTTATCCCTAGACAATTATTGTTATCCATTCATTTAGGGTTTGCTTTGTCACTTGTCTTTCTTCTTTTTCCTGCCAGGAAAAAGAATCTGCGAAAAGATAAAGTGGCATGGTATGACGTCGTCCTCTCTGTCATATCTGTAGGAATTGGTGCATACTGGCCGATTATGCAAGATGATATTGTGAGCAGAGTCGGCATCATGACATCACTTGATTTTTATGTTGGTTTTGCTGCGATGATCTTAGTATTGGAGGCAACCCGTCGTGCAGTCGGTTTACCCATTACGATTATAGCCTCTGCTTTCATTCTCTATATGTATTATGGTCGATTGATGCCTGGGTTCCTTGCACACAGGGGATATGATTGGGACGATATCGTTAAGACGATGTTCTTTACAAGTGAAGGGATTCTTGGAACACCACTATATGTTTCAGCAACCTTCATCTTCCTATTCTTATTATTCGGGGCATTCCTCGTTAAAACAGGCGTAGGGCAATATTTCAATGATTTAGCTGTGGCCATTGCCGGTAAACGCACTGGTGGTCCTGCTAAGGTTGCAATTTTCTCGAGTGCCCTGCAAGGAACGATCAGCGGGAGTTCCGTTGCGAACGTTGTAACATCTGGTTCCTTTACGATTCCAATGATGAAAAAGCTCGGCTATCGTAAAGAGTTTGCAGGTGGAGTAGAGGCAGCAGCCTCAACGGGTGGTCAGTTAATGCCGCCAATCATGGGAGCTGCAGCATTCTTAATGGTTGAATTCATCGGTGGAATCTCTTACTGGGATATCGCAAAGGCTGCCACCATTCCAGCTCTTTTGTATTTTACAGGAATTTGGATTATGACTCATTTTGAAGCGAAGCGAATCGGTCTTCGCGGTCTTTCAGAAGAAGAAATGCCTAATCGCAAAGAAGTTTTAAAGAAAATTTACTTATTAATGCCGATTCTTACGGTCATTATTTTATTAGTCAGCGGTATGAGTGTTATGCGTGCAGCCCTTTGGTCAATTGTTGCTACGATCGTGATTAGCGCGATTCGAAAAGAGACAAGGATTGGCTTTAAAGATGCTGTCGACGCACTCGTAGACGGTGCACGTACTGCGCTTTCCGTAGCTGTAGCAACTGCGGCTGCCGGGATGATTGTCGGCGTAGTGACGAAAACGGGATTAGGGCTGACGCTTGCGAATGGTTTAGTTGACCTTGCTGCCGATCTAACAAATTCATCAGAAGGTAAATTAATCCTGACCCTGGTATTTACGATGATTGCATCGATAGTATTAGGGATGGGATCACCTACAACGGCCAACTATGTAATTACGTCCACAATCGCGGCACCTGCGATCATCCTGTTAGGTGCACCTGAGTTAGCGGCTCACTTATTTGTCTTTTACTTTGGTATCATTGCAGACATTACGCCACCGGTGGCTCTTGCAGCATTTGCCGCCGCCGGGGTGTCGGGGGGAGAGCCGATACGGACAGGGGTCAATTCTGCTAAATTAGCGATTGCCGCCTTTATTATTCCGTATATGTTCGTCCTGTCTCCTGAGTTGCTGATGATTGATACAACCATTCCGAGACTATTATGGGTTGTCTTTACGGCAATAACCGGAATGATGGCCATAGGGGCAGGGATGATCGGGTATTGGTACAGAAGAGTGTTTGTGATTGAACGATTCCTTTGTGTTGCCGCCGGTTTATTGCTGATCTACCCGGAGGGAAGCACAGACATCATTGGTTTAGTATTATTTGCTATTATGCTCGCGTTACAATTCTTCATTAAAAGAGAAGACAAAACACCCAAAAAAGCAACAGCATAAACAAAAATGCGTGAGGCTGACCCTTTATCAGGTCGGCCTCACGTGTTTTAGTTTCCAACTAGGATATGGTTCGTTCCTTATCAGGAAGAAGGGGATAGGCGGCCAAAATATCATGTAGTCTGAATCTGCGGAACTCTTTTCGTAATAAGCAATAGGCGAGAATAATATCCCCGTCGATTTTTTTTACGATGATTTTTCTTTTCGTACATATGGACTCAGGATTCATATAGATGATTTCAATGGTGCGTTGGTCCATGAATGAGCGCTGTAATACCGTATTCATTTGTGAGCTCCTCTCCTGGAAGTGTACCCACAGTATATGCGAACGAATGTTCTTTTATACATGAATTCCCAGATGGGAAATGTATAGAACAAAAAATGATTGACATTTTTCTCATCATGACTATAATTTAATATATACCTTCCATTTGCGACTTGTTAGCTCAGTGGGAGAGCACTTCCTTGACAGGGAAGGGGTCGTGGGTTCGAATCCCTCACAGGTCATACATAAAGAAAGCCTGCATCTTATTTAAAAGATGCAGGCTTTCTTCTTTTTATGTAGATCAATCTTTATAAATGATTCTAAACGGTCAGCGTTGTCTTGCCATTAAAAGTAAAAAGGACTCTATTGGAATTCACGTAAGAGCCCTTGCCAAGATCATATTATATATGATCACTTCTTTTTAGTTGACTTCTAATTCTTCCTCAAAATAAAATGTGCCAGGATGTTCTTTTACGATATATGAGAATCGCTTCATGTTTTTTACGTATTGCCATTTCAATACTGTCACTGTTTCGCCAGTTTCCTTTATCGTAACCATTGCGCCATTACTAAAACGATTTTTTGTGGATTTCATTGGGCACTCCCTTTCATATTCTCTCATTATACCACAGTTTACCCTTCATTTTAGAGTCCCATTAGTGATAAATCTTGATAAATATAATGGTAGCGCTTTAACGGGCGTTAAGGTAATAATCATTAGTCATATCAAGAGACCATTTGTTGGGGGTTAGGTTTTGTCAGAGGTCTGACTTTCAAAACTTCTCCTTGAAGAACTTGCTTATTTGTTTCATTCCTGTTATTCTATAGAAGAATTATTTTTGTCCGGTATACGAGGGAAGAACAAGATTTGATTTTTCACCTGATATCGCAAGAATAGTAATACATTGTGTGTAAAGCACTTTAGGAGGCAACAAACATGGAAAATGGTAAAGTAAAATGGTTTAACGCAGAAAAAGGTTTCGGATTCATCGAAGTAGAAGGTGGAGACGACGTATTCGTACACTTCTCAGCGATCCAAGGTGAAGGTTTCAAATCTCTTGACGAAGGTCAAGAAGTATCTTTCGACGTTGAACAAGGTGCTCGTGGACCACAAGCAGCTAACGTACGTAAAGCATAATCTAACTTTACAACTCCAAAAACAGACTCATTCGTGAGTCTGTTTTTTTTATGGAGATATTTAAGTAACCGGGGACAAATGAGAAAATGAATGGGCGTCTTTCCAAAATATCCGAATTAAAATGGTCGCTATAAAAAGGGAACCTTCACATAGTGTATAATTTATTTTCCTAAATCTTTCTTCGTCACTTCACTGCGAATATTGAGTTCTTTCGAGAATTCAGTATCGCTTTTTTTGTTGTTTGGGTATTTGTTTTTTCGTTCACGATTATCATTTTTATTTGTCATCTTTGTTTCCTCCTGTTTGTAAATGGTTCTTACATTCTTATTCTTAACAAGTGATGCTTCGTTATCCTTGGTAAGTAAGGGAAGGGGATTTTGAGTAGACAGAATTATAAAAATATTGTATCTTTTTTCTCCATACAACGCTAAAATTAATATATATGCTTTACATGAGTGGGGGACTTTATCGTGAAAATGAAAGAAATAGTCGCCATAGTGACAGGTGGTGCATCCGGGCTGGGTGAAGCTACAGTAAGAAGGATTATTGATGAAGGCGGTAAGGCGTTTATATTGGATCTCAATGAAGAGAGAGCAGCTTCCTTGAAAGAGGAGTATGGAGATTCCATTGGCTTTTATATAACAGACGTTACAAAGGAAGATCAGGTGTTAGAAGCCTTGGAGGGATCGATACAGGCTTTTGGCGGATTTAATACAGTAGTGAATTGTGCAGGGATTGCTCCACCAGGGAAAGTGGTAGGAAGAAATGGGATTCACTCTCTCGATCGATTTTCCAAGGTAATTGAGATTAACTTAATTGGTACGTTCAATGTGATACGCTTGGCTGCAGAAAAGATGATGGGTAATACACCAAATGACCACGGGGAAAGAGGGGTCATCGTCAATACTGCTTCTGTTGCTGCATTTGATGGGCAGATCGGTCAGGCTGCTTATAGTGCATCTAAAGGTGGAGTGGTCGGGATGACTCTTCCGATTGCCAGGGAGCTTGCAAGGGATGGTATAAGAGTCATGACCATTGCTCCGGGATTATTTCATACCCCGATGTTTGACACACTTCCTGAAGAAGCAAGAAATTCACTTGGGAAGATGGTACCTTTTCCACCAAGGCTCGGTCATCCATCTGAATATGCTCAATTAGTGAAGAGTATACTCGAGAATCCAATGCTGAACGGTGAAACGATCCGATTGGACGGTGCGATTAGAATGCAACCTAAGTAAGTGGTTGAAGCTGATGAAAATGGTTGTCAATAAATGAATGCATGTTCATTCATTATCCGTAAAATGAAAGCGCTTAATAAAAGGCTCTTTTCGTAAAGTTTGTTGCTATTGTAGACACGAAAGTATAGTTGATTTCCGCTCCAGGATGCTCGCTTTCCGCGGGGCTGGCGGTGAGCCTCCTCGGCTGCGCCTCCGGGGTCTCACCTGTCCAGCTATTCCCGCAGGAGTCGAGCACCCTTCCGCTCCAATCAACTTTCTGAGCATGTATCCTTAATGGAAAACAATATAAACAAAAATTTTAGCAAACAATCGCATTTAAGGTAAGTAGAGATTGATTCTCCTTTTAAGGAAGAAGAATTATTTTTTTCTATTTACATTGTTTTCTTGTACACCTTGAAGCTCTGTCATGAAAATCCTGTAAAAGATGGTGAGGGGAACTGCGCAGACTCCTGCGGAAGTACGGGCGTGCCGAGACCCCGGAAGCGAAGCTGAGGAGGCTCGGCCGAACGTCCGCGGAAAGCGAAGCAGTTCCCCTCACCATCCAGCACCCACTAATTGACAGAGCCTTGCAGAACTTATGTTAAAAACAACAATCTTTGCGAAAAGAGCGTAATAAAAATACAACACTTTGTTAGGAGGGTGAGTACGTATGAAACATCATTATTTAACGGAGGATCATAGCATATTCAGGCAGGCACTTCGGAAATTTTTACAAAAAGAGGCTTATCCTTTTTATGATGAATGGGAGAAAAACAGGATGGTTCCAAGGGCCTTTTGGACGAAGATGGGAGAGCAGGGGTTTCTTTGTCCGGATCTTGACGAAGTGTACGGTGGAAGCGGGGTGGATTGGGGATTTTCCGTGATTATCAATGAAGAATTGGAACGGGTAGGCTCTGGTTTGATCGGGATAGGATTGCACAGTGACATTGTAGTCCCTTATATATCGGAGTATGGAAGTGAGGAACAGAAAAAAAAGTGGCTTCCCTCATGCACGAGTGGAAAAATGATTACGGCCATTGCCATGACGGAGCCTGGTACAGGATCTGATTTAGCCGGGATTAAAACGACGGCTAAGCTTGAGGGGGACCACTATGTTGTGAATGGTCAAAAGACCTTCATCACAAATGGGATTCAAGGTGATTTAGTGATTGTTGCATGTAAAACAGATACGACCATCAGCCCGCCTCACAAAGGGATCAGTTTGTTGGCCATCGAAAGGGATGCACCCGGATTCTCCAGGGGAAGGAAGCTTGATAAAGTTGGTTTGCACTGTCAGGATACAGCCGAGCTGATCTTTGAGGATTGCAAGGTGCCGAAAGATAATTTGATTGGTGAAGAGGGCAAAGGATTTCAATATCTGATGAATAAGCTTCAGCAAGAACGTCTTATCGTGGCGATTGCTGCTCAGACTGCTTCAGAAGAAATGTTTTCTCTTACGATGGATTATGTGAAAAGCCGTCAAGCGTTCGGAAGGGCGATTGGTGAATTTCAGAATACACAATTTAAGATGGCGGAAATGGCGACGGATATTGAGATGGGCAGGGTATTCCTCGATGGTTTGATCGCCGAACATATGGATGGGAAAGATGTCGTGACGAAGGTTTCCATGGCCAAATATAAATTGACTGAAATGGCAAGGGAAATCGCCACTGAATGCATGCAGCTTCATGGTGGATACGGCTACATGGAAGAGTATCAAATTGCAAGAAGATACAGGGATATTCCTGTTGCCAGTATATATGCAGGGACAAATGAGATCATGAAAGTGATCATAGCGAAGAATCTTGGATTATAGAAAGGAAGAGCAGGATGAGAGAGGTTGTTATCGTGGAAGGAATACGATCTGCGGTTGGCAGACGAAAGGGTTCGTTGAAAGATATGAGGCCCGATGATTTAGCAGGGGAAGTGCTGAAAGGGATAGTGGAAAGAGCAGGGATTGATCCTGGGCTGATCGATGATGTCATATTAGGATGTGTTACTCAATCAGGTGAGCAGGCTGGTGATATTGCCAGGGTGGCTGCATTGATTGCCGGTTTTCCAATCGAAGTACCTGGTACGACAATCGACCGACAATGCGGATCGAGCCAGCAGGCTGTCCATTTCGCATCACAAGCAATTCTTTCCGGTGACATGGATATCGTGATTGCTGGCGGGGTTGAGAATATGTCAAGAACGCCAATCGGTTCAAACTATCAGGGTGCTCCCTTTAGTGAAAAGCTTAGGGGTCAACACGAAATCATCCACCAGGGTTTATCTGCAGAACGGATTGCTGAAGAGTACGGATTCAGTCGTGAAGATCTTGATCAGTTCGCGTATTCCAGTCATCAAAAGGCGTTAAAAGCTCAAGAGGCTGGTTATTTCGACCGGGAAATTTATGAGGTGACGGTTAACCTTCCGGATGGAACTTTATTTCCGTTTTCTAAAGACGAAGGACCAAGAAAGGAAACGTCGATGGATGTGCTTTCAAATTTAAAACCTGCATTTAAAGAAGATGGGATCATTCATGCAGGTAATGCAAGTCAAATTAGTGATGGGGCTGCCGCACTTCTTTTAATGACTCGTGAGAAGGCTGAAGAATTAGGGTTGAAGGCAAGATTTAAGGTTCATACCCGCGTGGTGGTCGGGTCTGATCCTACCCTCATGTTAACCGGACCTATACCTGCAACGAAGAAAGTCCTGGAGAAAGCAGGATTGTCATTGTCAGAAATTGATATATTCGAAGTGAATGAAGCATTCGCACCTGTTGCCCTTGCCTGGTTAAAAGAGATAGGAGCCGACACTTCCAGACTGAATCCAAACGGGGGGGCGATTGCCCTGGGGCATCCATTGGGCGCAAGCGGGGCACGCATCATGGTGAGCATGATGCATGAGCTGGAGCGTTCTGGAGGAAGATACGGCCTTCAAACGATGTGTGAAGGCCATGGGATGGCAAATGCAACAATTATTGAAAGACTTGAAGCTTAAGTGAAATATAGTTGGTCCTCCCTGTCACAATCCTTTTGCCACCCGTGTTATAGTAAAGAAGTGGTAAAAGATCATAGGCAAATGGGAGAGAAGAGATGAATCAACTGTGTGAAAAAGTCATTGAATTCAGGGATGAACGAAATTGGGATGCCAATCATAATGAAAAGGATCTTGCCATTTCCATTTCATTAGAGGCAAATGAACTCCTGGAAAATTTCCAATGGAAAACAAGTCGGGAAGCAGTGGAAGCGACACGTCAGAATATTAAAGAAGAAATGGCTGATGTCCTGATTTATTTAGTCCAGCTGGCTGATAAAATGGATATCGACTTAGAAGAAGAAGTGTACAAGAAGCTTGAAAAGAATGCCCTGAAGTATCCGAAGTAATGATGAGGGACGGACCTTACTGTAAAGGTCCGTCCCATTATTTCTTACTATATTTTCTTAATGGAAATCGCGTCACGCATTTTCTGGAGGGACGCTTTGGATAGATCTTTTCTTTTCATCATGGTGTTGACGTACAGGGCATCCACAATACTAAGCTGACTGATTCTTGAAGCAAGTGCTTCAGATCGATATTCGGTTTCTTGAGATACCGTAAAAAGAGGAATGTCGACCCCGTTGCTCAGAGGGGATTTGGCAAAGTGAGTAATGGCGATGGTCGTTACCCGATTCTTCTTCGCTACGTCTAACACTTCCAATAGATCTTTGTTCGATCCTGAATGAGAGATAAAGACAATCACATCTGTATCGGTCAATTGGGAAGCGGAGATCAGCTGCATATGAGGATCGTTGTACGCCGTAGTGGTCATGCCGGTTCTGAGAAACTTATGATGAGCATCCATGGCAACAAACCCCGATCCACCCGTCCCGTAAAATTCTATCCTTCCGGCACTTATCATCCCTCGAATAGCTTTCGTAAACATTTCTTCGTTCAGCATGCTTAAAGAATCCTCTAATGTTCTGATATTGGACCTGAACACTTTTTGGGCGATAACACCCTCAGAGTCCCCTTCATTGATTGTTTCATGAATATCTTCGATAGGGGTCACCAGGTCGGATGCAAGGGAAATCTTCATGGCCTGGTAGCCTTTAAAGCCCAGGCGTTTACAGAATCGGAAGACTGTAGCATCTGCAACGTTCAATTCTTCTGCTACACCACTGATGGTGGAGTGGATAATTTTTTCTGGATTAGCAATAATAAAATCTGCAATCATCTTTTCTTTTTCACTGAATTGAGAGTAATGGGAACGGATACGAGGTAAACAAAGCTGTACTTTTTCCTCTTTCATGCAGGGGAAACCTCCTTTAAGCGAAATCCTTATGAAAATAATTTTAACCTACTTCACGAAATAAAAAAATATTATTTCATAAAAATCCACCACGGAAAATTATTTCGTATTATAATATATACGGTAAAAAAATAATTACTCTAAGTGAAAGGAATGATAAATATATGAATAAACAACAAATAGGGGTTGCTGGTGTCGGAGTGATGGGGAAAAGTCTGGCTTTGAATTTCGAAAGCAGAGGCTATTCCGTTTCCATCTATGATGTGTCTGATGAGAAGGTAAGAGAAGTTCTTGAAGAGCATCCAGAGAAGAAAATGGTCGGTACTCACGATGTAAAAGAGTTCGTGCAGTCTTTAGAAACACCACGAAAAATATTGATTATGGTCCCAGCCGGTAATATTACCGATAAAGCGATTGGATCATTGCTTCCACATTTGGATCAGGGAGATATTCTGATTGATGGAGGAAACACATACTTTGAAGATACGATTCGCCGCAATAAGGAACTTGGTGAAAAAGGAATCAACTTCATCGGTGCAGGTGTTTCGGGCGGAGAAGAAGGCGCTTTATACGGTCCTGCTATCATGCCGAGCGGTCAGAAGGAAGCATACGATTTAGTCGAGCCTTTCTTGACAGCGATTGCGGCAAAGGTAAAAGGCGATGCATGCAGTACATATATCGGTCCGGATGGATCAGGCCATTATGTGAAAATGGTCCACAATGGAATTGAGTACAGTGATATGCAGCTTATCTGTGAAGCGTATTATCTTATGAAAAATGTATTGGGTTTAAGCGCAACAGAGCTGCATGAGATATTCAAAGAATGGAACGCGGGGGAGCTTGACAGCTACCTGATTGAAATCACGGCGGATATTTTCACAAAGGTGGATGAAGAAACAGGAAAGCCACTTGTTGACGTGATCCTGGATACAGCAGGACAGAAAGGAACAGGGAAATGGACGAGTATTTCTGCACTGGAATTAGGTGTACCATTATCGATCATTACTGAATCTGTGTTTGCCCGTTTCATCTCTGCCATGAAGGAAGAAAGAGTGAAGGCAAGTAAAATCTTAAGAGGACCAAGAAATAAGGAGTTCTCAGGTAACAAAGAAGAGTTTATCGAAATGATTCGTAAAGCGTTGTATTTAAGCAAAATTTGTTCATATGCACAGGGTTTCGCCCAGCTTCAATCTGCTTCGGATGAGTATAACTGGAACTTGAAGCCCGGCGAGATTTCCATGATTTTCAGAGGTGGATGCATCATTCGTGCAGGTTTCCTGGAAGAAATCAAGAAAGCGTATGATCGTGAATCGGGATTAACGAATTTACTGCTTGATCCGTATTTCAAGGAAATCGTTGAAAACTATCAGGAGGAAGCGAGAGAAGTGGTGGCTACAGCCATTAAATTAGGTATCCCTGTACCGGGTCTTGCGAGTGCTTTGGCCTATTATGACAGCTACCGCTCTGAGTCACTGCCTGCCAACCTTCTTCAAGCCCAACGCGATTACTTTGGAGCTCATACGTATCAGCGTGTCGATAAAGAAGGAACTTTCCATACGGACTGGTTATCTAAATAAGAAGAAAGAAAGCCCTGTGGGAATTCCCACAGGGCTTTTGATTAACGTATTATTCTTCGCTGGATGAGTCATCTTTCGTATGATGCTTATTTTTCTCGTCCCGCTGCTCTTTTTTTAAGTCATCGAGGGGAATTGGATCCACATTTTGCTCACTTTCATGCTGATCGAGAATTCCGTCATCATCTTTATTGATCTGCTCTGGATTGTCATTGGTCCTCTTCGTCATTATCTTTCATCCTCCCTTAATGAGTCGTTGTTGTACCATACCCTTCGTGAGCAGAGAAAAACATCGGGGGAATAGAACATAAGAAAGCCACCTATCTGTGTAGGTGGCTTTCTTTCATGGTGCATTAGATTTTTACATCAACTTTAGCATTTTTCTTTAAATCTTCTACATGCTGAACAAGTTTTTCTTGCTTTTTCTGTTGTTCTAATTGAGTCTTGATCTGAGGTTTCACTTCTTCAAATTTTGGTGCATCCTTTGATTCACCCTGACCTTGCTGACTTGCGTACTGATCGAAAAATTTCTTCATTTCATCTTCAGAGACTTCTTCTACTTTGATTTCTTTTTCAACGTAGTTAGTGTATTTGATGTTTTCGGCGATTTGCGTTTTTAACTCGTCCATCGTGAATCCGGCTTTCTTCATTGCATCTTCAAACTTCTTTTCATCACCGTACTGCTTTTTAACTTCTTCCAGTTGTTTATTGATTTCATCCTCTGATGCTTTGTAGCCTTTTTCATCGGCCTGCTGCATAAGGAGTGTTTGTCCAACCAGGCTATCAATCGTTTGTTCTTTTATTTTCTTTGCTGCATCTTTACTTGTCGGGTCTTGCCCCATCTGTTGATACTGCATTTGTGATTGAGTCAATACGTTATTGAAATCTTCACCTTTTATTTTTTCGTCGTTTACAATGGCAACGATCTTATCTTTTTCAACCTTCTGTTTATCCATTTTCTTTTGCATTTCTTCCATTTGCTTCGCTTGCTCTTCTTGAGCCTTTCCATCGCTTTTTTCTTCTGTTTTCGCTTTATCGTCAGCTTGATTTTGGCTCTCCTCGTTCGAACCGCAAGCGGCTAGTCCAATCGCTAATAATGCTACTAGTAAAGTCGTTAATAATTTTTTCATAATAGACCCCTTTCAGAAGTAAGGTGTGATTTCCAAAAAAATCACTTAATGCGCATTTTAAAGGAAAAACTCGTAAAAAGAAAGTATTTAAGCTAAAAAGTATAGATTGTAATGAGTTTGAAATACAGTGAATTACTAATATGGTCCCTCTTTCACTAGAATGTATACGATTACATTCGACTATCAACTGCCGGGCAGACATGAAAATGTAAGAAGGTTTTCACTTGGTAGCTAAAAAAAGAGGCTGTTTAAATCGAGTGCTTTCCTCCATTTAAACAGCCTATAAAAAATATTGGGGACCAAAGAATACTGTCAAACAACCTTCTATTTGAATTATAGAGAGTGGTAACATTTTCTTCAACTAACATGTAGGCAGGTGTCGGCTGACTAGTGTCCATTTGAAGGTAGTATTCAATCTTCTCCTATTCTTTTCATGGAAAATAATAATTATAAGCATAATTCAAAGGAAGGATTACTCCTTCTGTTCAACTTGTTACAGCTCTTGACTTTACGAGTGTAATAGAGTGATACTATTAAAAGATTTCAACTTCTAAACAAAATCAATAGTTTCACTTGTAAATTCATTTTTAATCGTTTATGATGATACAGAACACAACATTTAGTGTTATGTTTGATAATTTTAACTATATATTGATTATAACCTGTGAATAGGGTGTCTGAATGGACTTAAAAGGGAATCCGGTGTGAATCCGGAACTGTCCCCGCAACTGTAAGTGCTGACGAAATAAGGAACTGCCACTGTCATATACGATGGGAAGGCCTTAGAGTAGAGTGAAGCACGAGTCAGGAGACCTGCCTTGTTTATCACGTGTTATCTTCTTCGGGAATTGGGAGGATAAAGCGAGGATTCGAATAGGCACTTTAGTCTATTCATATATCTTTCGTACATAAAGCCCATCCTTCTAGAAGGATGGGCTTTTTTTGAATCCTTCCCACACTGTATAAATTGGGAGGAATGATGATGTCAATCGTATCACAGGATCAAAGGATTTCAGGGGAGGCAAAAGCGATTCTTACAAATCTTCACAGTCGCTTTCCACAACTTCATTTTAAAGAATTCGATGAAAAGACTTTTAAGTATGCAGACGGTCAATCTGAATGGAGTAAAGAAAAGCTTTATCATTTCATGATACTCACGGCAGTCGAACGGATCTCTGCCCATGAACCTGATTGGACGTATGTGGCTGCAGAATTATATTTAATGAAACTTTATCGTACAATCGCCTCTTCAAGGAGAGTGGAAGAAAGCGTGTTGTACAGTTCCTTTTATGAATTAATTCAAGACTTGACTGATAGGAAACTATATACACCCGCACTATTGGATTCATATAGCAAGGAAGAAATTGACTCTTTGGGGAGGGTCATGGATTCATCTAAAGACCATCTGTTTACGTACATAGGGATCGTCACACTATCAGAGAGGTATTTAACTAAGTCCCATGATGGTGAAATCCTTGAATTGCCTCAAGAGCGATTGCTGATCATTGCCATGACGCTCTTTAGGAACGAACCACGTGATATGCGACTGGCGCTTATTGAAGAAGCTTACTGGGCCCTGTCTAATTTGTATATGACGGTTGCAACCCCTACGTTTGCCAACGCCGGCAAAAGCCATGGTCAGTTATCGAGCTGTTTTATTGATACGGTAGCCGATGATTTAAGAAGTATTTATGACAGTAATACAGATGTTTCCACACTAAGTAAAAACGGTGGCGGCCTCGGTATCTATCTGGGGAAGGTCCGGAGCAGAGGTAGTAATATCAAAGGCTTCAAGGGAGTAAGTTCAGGTGTTATACCATGGATGAAGCAATTAAATAACACAGCCGTATCCGTTGATCAATTAGGTCAACGTCAAGGAGCGATCGCTGTATATTTGGATGTATGGCATAAGGATATTTTTCCTTTTCTTGATACCCGATTAAATAATGGAGATGAAAGGCAGCGTACTCATGACCTTTTCACTGGAGTAAGTGTACCGGATTTATTCATGGAACAAGTGGAGGATAGAGGGGATTGGTACTTATTTGATCCTCATGAAGTGAGGGTGGTCATGGGATATTCCCTGGAAGATTACTATGATGAGTGTGATGGAGAAGGTTCATTCAGGGATAAGTATTGGGAGTGTGTAGAATGTCCCGATCTTTCCAGGGAAGTGGTTCCTGCGATTGAAATTTTCAAGCGGATCATGATTTCCCAGCTCGAAACGGGGACACCCTATATGTTTTACCGCGATACAGTCAATCGGCTAAATGCCAATGGGCATAAGGGAATGATTTACTGTAGTAATCTATGTACGGAAATCGCCCAGAATATGAGTGCGACCGTCATGGAAGAAGAGGTCATAAAGGACGGTAAAATCATTACCTATAAATCTCCTGGAGATTATGTCGTCTGTAATTTGGCATCTGTTTCTTTAGCCAAAACAATCATGGATGATGAGCTGGAAAGAGTCGTGTCCATAGGAGTGAGATTACTTGATAATGTCATAGATATTAATAAACTTCCTGTCCTGCAAGCCCAACTGACAAACAGGCGCTATAGAGGGATTGGATTAGGAACCTTTGGATGGCATCACCTCCTTGCATTAAAAGGTTTGAAATGGGAGAGCGATGAAGCAGTTGATTATTGTGATTCCCTATACGAGGATGTTGCCTATTACACGATCAAAGCCAGTCATGAATTAGCGAAAGAAAAAGGCTCCTATCCCTATTACAGCGGGTCCGACTGGTCGACTGGAGAATATTTTTCAAAGAAAGGGTATTCCGGACCGAGGTGGGATGCACTCAGGGATGATGTTTCCTCACAAGGAATCCGAAACGGATATTTAATGGCCGTTGCGCCCAATTCGTCCACTTCGATTATTGCCGGCTCTACAGCAAGTATTGATCCCTTATTCAGATTAGAGTACTCGGAAGAAAAGAAAGACTATAAGATTCCCGTTACAGCACCTGATTTATCACCTAAGACGACCTGGTATTACAAAACGGCTTATAACGTAGATCAGCACTGGAGTATTAAACAAAATGAGAAGAGACAGAGACATATAGATCAAGGAATATCGTTTAACTTGTATGTGAGGAATGATATCAAGGCAATCGAGTTACTATCTCTTCATTTAGATGCATGGAAGTCAGGATTGAAAACGACCTACTATGTGAGATCAACATCTGTTTCAAATTTTGAAGAATGTGAAAGCTGCCATAGCTAGCAGGGAGGAAGATGATAACGTGAATGGATTAAAGCAGCGAATCTTAATAGATTCTGAGGCACCAAATAAATCTACCGGAATTGTAAATGGACAAAGTTCGAATATATTAAACTGGGATGATGTCAGGTTTTCATGGGCCTATCCAAAGTATAAGAGGATGCTTGGGAATTTCTGGACGCCTTTTGAGATCAATATGGCAAAGGATATCAAGCAGTTCCCGGCTCTTTCATCAAGGGAGCAGGAGTCCTTTTTGAAAATCATCGGCTTGCTGGCTCTCCTTGATAGTGTGCAGACCGATTACGCCGGTAAAGTGGCAGACTATCTCACGGATTCCAGTCTGAATGCATTGATGATCATTTTGGCACAGCAAGAGGTCGTCCATAACCACTCGTACAGTTACGTGTTATCCAGTATCGTGTCCAAAAAGAAGCAGGATGAAGTGTTTGATTTCTGGAAGAACGATCCAATCTTGAAGAAGCGGAACGAATTTATAACGAATGGATATAAAGGATTTGTAGAATCCCCCACCATTGAGAATCTTTTAAAGTCGATCATCTATGATGTCATTCTGGAAGGATTGTTCTTTTACTCCGGTTTTGCCTTCTTCTACAATCTGGCCAGAAATCAAAAGATGGTGGCGACATCGACGATGATTAATTATATCAATCGGGATGAACAGCTGCATGTCGGCTTATTTGAAAAAATATATAAAGAAGTCCTTAACGAGAATCCTGATTATCAAACGGATGAGCTGCGTGAATTTGGACAAGATGCTTTCAAACAGGCAGCTCTCCTGGAAATAGAGTGGGGAAGAGATATCATCGGATCTCACGCTGAAGGGCTGATAATGAGCGACCTTGAAGATTATATTAAATTCATGGCGAATAAAAGAGCCAAACAGCTGGGGTTTAAAGAACCATTTCAAGGATATAAGACCAACCCACTAAAATGGATCATTGCCTATCAGGAAGTGGATAGGGGGAAGACTGATTTCTTTGAACAGAAATCAAGGCAATATACGAAGACATCGGATGCTAATGGGTTTGATGAACTATAAAAACAAAGAAAGCGAGTCATCACGACTCGCTTTTCTTATTATTTCTTTTCAATAAATGGCCCGTAATCTCTTCTCTTATGCTGAACGGCAACCCATTTAACGGTTGTGAATTCTTCGAGGGCCCATTCTCCGTTAAAGCGGCCAAGGCCGGAATCCTTTTCTCCCCCGAATGGCATATGCGGCTCATCATTCACAGGTTCATCATTAATATGAATCATCCCGGTCTTTACTTGGTGAGCCAAATTCGTCGCTCTCTCTATGGAGGAAGAGTGTACTGCTCCACTTAGGCCATATGGATGTTCATTGGCCAAGCGGATCGCCTCATCGTCATCTTCAAACGGGATGATGGCTGCTACAGGTCCGAAGATTTCATTCTTTGCAATCGGCATTGAGTTGGTGACATGAGTCATTACTGTGGGATACAATAAGTTCTCATCAGCGTTGCCTCCTAATACCACTTCCGCTCCTTGTTCCTTGCTGCTTTCAATATCCTTCAATATGCGGTCTACTTGATTTTGATCAATTAATGGCCCGATTTGGGTCGTTTTATCTGAAGGATCTCCTGTATTTAGTTCTTTTACACGAGATACAAAAGTTTTCACAAATTTATCGTACATCTTTTTATGAACCATGATCCGATTAATGGACATGCAAATTTGTCCTTGATGATAAAATTTTCCGAATAGGGCTGATTCAACTGCCTGATCGAGATCTGCATCATCAAGAACGATAAAGACGTTGTTTCCACCTAACTCTAAAGCAGTCTTCTTCAGGTTCTTTCCTGCGAGCGCCCCTATTCCACGTCCCACTTCAGTCGAACCGGTAAAGGAAATCAATCTGGGAATCGGGTGAGCAACGATATCGTCACCAATTTCTGATCCCTTTCCAACGACTACATTTAACAATCCCTTAGGCAGCCCGGCTTCCTCAAAGATACTTGCAAATAATAAACCGCCTGTCACAGGGGTGTGAGTAGCCGGTTTAACAACAACACCGTTTCCGGTTGCTAAAGCCGTTGCAATTGAGCGAACAGCTAAATGGAAGGGGAAGTTCCAGGGGCTGATTACTCCTACAACTCCAAGCGGTTCTCTGTAGACACGGTTTTCTTTCCCGGGTACTTGAGAAGGTAGGATTTTCCCTTCCATTCTGTAAGGGTAGGTGGCCGCTTCCTTCATACTATTTATGGAGACCTTCACTTCGCCTGCCGCTTTCATGTATGTGCTGCCAGACTCTTTAATAAGCCAATCAATGATTAATTCCTGATTGTTTTCGACAACTTCAACGGCTTTTTCCATTACTTCTCTTTTTACTTGAGGAAGTTCCTTCGCCCAGCTTTCTTGAGCTTTTTGTGCTGATTTATAAGCGGTGTCAAGATCCTCTTTATTGGCAGCTTTAATGGAACCAAGCTCTATATTATTGAATGGGTTTTTATTAGGAATCATATTCTCACTGCTTCCTTTTACCCATTCTCCATTAATAAATAGTTTATCAAATTGTGTATTCATGATTAGTCCTCCTCATTATTCAGTATCCACTCTATTGTTTACACTCTGGAGAAAGTTCTTAAACAAGAAGGAGAGAGTTGGAGGTTCCATTACCAATAATATGAAAATAAATGTTTAACTCTCCCAATGGTGGGAATATACATACTAGATTGAATGAGAGGAGAGAGTTACATGGCAAATCATTCTACAGAAGAAAAAATGGAGTCAAAGGTGGACAAAACGTTAGATAATATGTCCCAGGACAAAAAAGAGGATATATTATCAAACTTTGATCATTTCAAACAATACTTAGGTAATAAAGTTTCCTTGGCGGATAAGTTAGGGATGAATGAAGAGCAGCAGGCAAAGGCAGCCCAGAAGGTGGGAGACTATCTTGCAGCTCATGAGGAACCGAAGAATAGAGAAGAAAAGTTATTACATGAATTATGGAAAGCAGGTAACAAGGAAGAGCAGCATATGCTTGCCCATATGTTAGTGAAGCTTGTACACGCTGAATCATAAAAACTTCGGGCATCTGAATGGATGCCCTTTGCTTATGCTTTTTTACATATGTATTTCAGGGTCTACCTTTACTGTCACATTCCCTTTGATGGCACGGGTGATCATGCAAGTCTGCTCCGCCTTCATCAACAATTTCTTCGTAAGGGTTATGTCTTTTTCAGTAGTGGAAGGAGCTAATGTCAGCACAGGGCGGTGGATGATTTCTTTGTATGTAATGATTCCTTTTTGGACTTCCACAATTCCTTCGGATGTCATCGATAAGTCCGTTTTCTCAATATGACTTCGTTCAAGCATCGCGGCCAGGGTGATGATGTAACACGTAGCTGCTGCTCCAAGAAGCATTTCATCAGGGTTTGTTCCTATTCCAGGTCCGTCCATTTCAGTTGGGATAGATATTTTCGTGTGAAAATTTTCCGAGCTCAAGGTACCTGTATCATTTCGCAGCCCCGGCCAATCAGTAGATATATGAAAAGAGTGTCTTGCCATACGAATAAACCTCCTAATAAGCATGGTAAGGTTATTGTATACACTTTTTAATGTGATGGCAAAGAAAAAAGACCCTACAGAGTAGAGTCTTTTGAATTAGCATGAATTATGCTTTAGTAACGTTAGCAGCTTGGTCGCCACGGTTTCCTTGAACGATTTCGAAAGAAACTTTTTGACCTTCTTCTAAAGTTTTAAATCCTTCGCCTTGAATAGCTGAGAAGTGTACGAACACGTCGTCTCCACCTTCGCGCTCGATGAATCCGAAACCTTTTTCTGCGTTAAACCATTTAACTGTACCTTCTAACATAATGTTACCTCCTCGTGTGTTCTCCACACAATTGTATTACTATTCTTGCTCACGTAACTTCAAGGCGAAAAGCTTTAAAAACTTGTCTATCCTTCCATACCGAACAAAAATAATTCTCTTACATAATATCAGGTAACTATTTAAAAGGCAACCCTTATAAAACAAGGAATTGGAAAATAGGCAGAAAAATGTGTGAATTTCACTTTAACTATATGAGCCCTTAAAAAATTACATAATGCAAAGGATTTATAGGTTCGTCCGGACATTCCACAGCTCAGGGAAGAAACGATGATCCAGAACCTTTTTTAGATAGCCTACGCCGCTTGAGCCGCCCGTCCCCATTTTATGACCGATGATCCGTTCCACGGTTTTCATATGTCTGAAGCGCCATTGCTGAAGCCAATCCTCAATATCGATCAATTTTTCGGCTAATTCGTATAAATCCCAATACTTATCCGGATGCTTATAGACTTCTGTCCATGCATCCAATACAGTCTGGTCTTCCGTGTAAGGCTTCTTATAATCCCGATGAAGTACATCTTCATGAATGGGTAAACCTGCTTTTGATAAGGCAAGGATGGAAACATCATATAGGGAAGGGGCCTCGAGTGCCTCTTTAAGCTGAACTGATAACTCAGGATCCTTCTTGTAAATCTCCAATACATGTTTCGTTTTGTAACCAAGGGCAAATTCGATCATTCTATATTGGTAGGATTGAAATCCCGAGGCTTGCCCAAGGCTGTCCCTGAATTGAACATATTCTGAAGGCGTAAGCGTGGATAGCACATCCCAGGCATGAATAATTTGTGATTGAATCTTTGAAACACGTGCCAACATTTTAAATGCAGGAGAAAGTTCCCCTTTTTGGATGGAGGTGATACTAGCTTTGATTTCATGCAGAATCAATTTCATCCATAATTCGCTTACTTGATGAATGATAATGAATAACATTTCATCATGGTGACCGGATAAACGTTTCTGACTGTCAAGTAGTGTATCCAGGCCAAGATATTCACCATAGGTCATTTTATTAATAAAGTCTGTGTATACATCTTCATTCCCCATTGTTTCCTTGTTGTTTACAATATCGAATCTCCCTTTCCTTTCGTCTGCTTCATACAGTGATGCAAGAAAATTTTCTTCCTCTTATTGATTTCTTGAATGAGAGGGAGAAATCCTTTATATATGTCAGTTTTCATAAAACTTTGGTGCTATGACAATAGCAAAAAGTAATTGATTTCCACAACAGGACGTGAGAATCAGCAGTCTAAGATTGGGTTAGCTTTTTTAAAAGGCTCTTTTCTTAAGGATTGTTTTTTAACAAAAGGTCTGCTTGGGCTATGTCAATCAGTATGTGCTGGATGGTGAGGGGAACCGCTTCGCTTTCCGCGGACGTTCGGCCGAGCCTCCTGATATGAACGAAACTGTCAAGGCCCCTCCTGCACCACTGTTTTTGAACAAATTTAAGAAGAGAAGCATTTTTCGGCTTCTGATCTAAGTAAGT